>LULX01000198.1_pt1 | contig 22165 bp, 22 predicted proteins | sample 729511 | NCBI WGS metagenome assembly LULX01 (sample SAMN03860278, study PRJNA289734) | marine metagenome | biome: seawater column; feature: ocean; material: water; isolation source: Red Sea water column Station 91 - depth 500m | place: Saudi Arabia: Red Sea | collected 2011-10-15 | depth 500 m
AAATATAGGCCTGTAGTATCTATTTCTATAAGTGGCCCTAGCATAAGTGATTGAGCTTCCTGGAACTGCCAATTCAAAGCCAACTGATTGTGATGTACCTGCTGTAGGGAAGATACCTCTGTTAAGGGTGACTCTAGACCAAACGATTTGACTCTTTAAAGCTTCGAATTCATTTCCTTCCGAAGCAGTAAAATCTAAGATTTGAGAGGCAGACATAGAACCTACATCGATTGATGTACTTTCGTATCTTAAATTTAGCCCAATCCTTTCAATGTCACTTATAGGTAGCCCAAACTGTATACCTGCTCCATAAGAGTCTGAGGTATAGGCTGCAATATTGTAATTACCATAATCTGATTCATTGAAGAAAACGCTGTACCCTCTGCTAACCCCATCAATGTTGTAATACGGATCTCCATAATCAAAGTAATAACTTTTTCGCCAATTACTGTCGTTGATACCTATATTTACTCTTTTACCAGTTCCAAAAGCATTGTTTTCTGAATAATTTAAACCAAGCATTAATCCCCAAGACGAATAACCGAAACTTCCTCCTATACTTCCTGAAACTTCTTCTTCTACAGTAAATTCAACATCGACCTGATCATTGACTCCTGCAACCGGGACAGTTTCAGATTCCACTTCCTTAAAAAAGCCCAATCTTTCGAGTCTTAGCTTGGAGTTCTCGATTAATAAATTTGAAGCCCATGAACCCTCCATCTGACGCATTTCTCTTCTTAAGACAACATCATGGGTACGTTGATTTCCCTTAAAGACGATTCTTCTAACATATGTTCTTTGCTGCGGATCTATGTAGAAAGTGAGTTCAACCCCTCCAGTTTCTTCGTTGAGATCAGGAACTCCCTTAACTTCTGCAAAACTATAGCCCTCATTGCCTAATATATTAGTAAAAAGTTCTTCTGTTTCGGTTATCAAAAACTGAGAATAGGTATCTCCCTCTTTAAGTAGAATTAGCGGTCTTAAAATTTCTTCGTCTACAGGAAGGTCTCCGGTTAGGCTGATCTTATCTATTTTATATGGAAGTCCTTCATCGATATTTAATGTTATATACACCGATTTCTTATCTGGAGTAATACTTACTTGTGAACTGGATAGAGCAAACTCTACATAGCCTCTATCCTTATAATAGGAGGTTAAGGTTTCTATATCTCCTTTAAGCTTCTCTCTTGAATATTTGTTATCACTACTTAGAAAAGAAAACCAACCGCCCACACTTAATTCAAAATCTCTTAAAAGTTCATCGTCTGTATAAGTAGTGTTTCCTACAACGTTTATGCCTTCGATGGTAGCTACTTCACCTTCTTCTATTTCAATTTCAAGCTCAACTCTATTTCTTGGTTTAGGGTTCGCTTTTACATCAACTAAAGCTCCGTATCTACCTTGAGAAATATATTGCCTTTGTATTTCTAAAGCTAAACCACTTAATACAGATCTTTTGAAAACTTGGCCTTCTGATAAACCGGCTCCTTTTAAGCCTTTCATCAAATCTTCAGTCTTTAAAGCTTTATTACCATCTATCTCTATAGCCGATATAGAAGGCCTTTCAACCAAGCTGATAATTAAAATATTTCCATCTCTACCAATTTGAATATCATCAAACTGACCCGTTTTAAATAAAGTTTTGGCCACAACTTGTAGAGAGTAAGTATCAACTGTATCTCCTATTGCGATAGGCATTTCTGCAAAGACACTTCCAGCAGAAACTCTTTGCAATCCACTAATTCTGATGTCGCTAACCACCCAAGAATCATCACTTTTTAATACTTCACCAAAAAATAATAGAGACAGAAAAACAAAGACAATAGGTTTTGTTAAGGAACGAATTTTAATCATCAAACTATCCTTGTAATGTCATTAAAAACAGCGAACACCATCAAACCAACAACCAACAATAATCCTATTCTATAGGCAAATTCAACAAACCCTTCAGAAAGAGGAGAACCTTTGATCTTTTCTGCAGCTATTAGTACTAATTGTCCTCCATCTAGAATAGGAATAGGGAACAAATTTATTAATCCTAAATTAATACTTAACAAAGCAATCATCCCAATAAAGGATACTAGGCCTGCTTTGGCAGCAGAACCGGATAAAACTGCTATTTGTATCGGACCACCTACATTTTCTGCAGAAACGGAACCAGTAATCATTTTTCCTATTGAATCTAATATAAGAACCGTAAAGTTGTAGGTTTCTTTTATACCCAGAATAAAAGCTTCAATTGGCCCCTTTTGGGTGATTACCAGATACTCTTCAGGTATCTCTTCATTGCTCGAGATTCTTGCTATGCCAATTCTTCCAATTTTTACTCCAAGTTCATTCTGCACCGAGCCAATGGACACCGGAATACTAAAAATAGATTCGTTTCTTTTGATTGTTAAGAGAGTATCTTTGTCTGGAATCGATGAAATCTCATCTACTAGTTCATACCAGGTTTTGGTTGCATTGTCGCCAACACTTATTATCTCATCGCCCTTTAACAAGCCTGATTTTTCAGCTGGGCTTCCTGCCTGAACGGAAGAAACTATGGGCGGTATAAATGGGTTAATACCAAAATAAGAAATTACACTGCGGTCTAATTCAGATTCAAGCCAGTTTTCTATTGCCACGGATTCTGAGAAGGTTATATCAGAACCTGGCTTTTGATAATCAACCTGAATTATACCTGTTTCACCTATTCTTAAAGCGAGCAAGGAGTTTAAATCTTTCAGGGAATTAACTTGGTTGTTATCTATTGCTAGGATTTTGTCGCCTACCTCAATTCCTGCTTGTTGGGCTAAACTCTCTTCATTTATGCCACCTGCAATTGGCGCAATATCTTTTACCCCTATCATGAAAATAAGAAAGTAAGCTGCGATTGCTAAAACAAAATTTGCGATTGGTCCTGCTGCAGTAATGATTGCTCTAGCCCCTAAAGAGGCTTGGGGGTAAGAGATTTCTTTTAAATTTGGATTTTGATCTGATTCATCTCCTTGCAGTGGGTTATCTTCTCCCAGCATTTGAACATACCCTCCTAGTGGTAATAATCCAATAGCGAATTCAGTTCCCTTTTTATCAAATCTACTTAATAAAGTTTTTCCAAACCCTATCTTGAACCTAATAACATGAACTTTAAATTTTCTAGCAGCTAGAAAATGACCTAATTCATGTATACCTATGATCACACCTAATAAAACGATAATAGATACAAGATTAAAAAGGATGTTAGTCATATCAGTTGTTTAATTGTTGAATTCTATTTTGAGCAGACTCCCTTCCCAAGACGTCAGCTTCTATAACATTTTCTAATTCTTTGACAGTTTTTATAGGGTTTGTATCCATTACAAATGAAATAATTTCGGTAATTTGGGTAAAACATATTTTTTTATCAAGGAAAGCCTTAACTGCTTCTTCGTTCGCTGCATTTAATAATGAAGAAGCTGTTCCTCCGGATTCAAGACAGCTTCTTGCTATAACAATACTGGGAAACTTCAATAGGTCGGGTTTAATGAAGTTTAACTGACCAATTTTTTCTAAACTTAAACTTTGTGATTTGGAATTTATTCTTTCAGGGAACCCTAAACCATAAGCTATTGGAATTTGCATATCTGGTACAGATAATTGCGCAATAACTGAGGCATCATTAAATTCAACTAAAGAGTGAACTATTCCTTCTGGATGAACCAAGATGTCTATTTTTTCTGAGTTTATTCCGAATAACCATTTGGCTTCAATTATTTCCAAGCCTTTATTCATCATGGTCGCTGAATCTACTGATATTTTTTTTCCCATTTTCCAAATAGGATGATTTACTGCCTCTTCAGGGGTGATTTGCTCAAATTCTTTTAAGTTTCGATTTAAGAAAGGACCTCCTGATCCCGTGAGGGTAATTTTTCTAACTCCTCCTGAGATATCTGTTTTTCCTGATAAACATTGATGAATTGCGCTGTGCTCACTGTCAATAGGAAAGATAGTTGAATTATTTGATGCAGCTAATTCATTTAATAATTCCCCTGCTACTACATAAGCCTCTTTGTTTGCTAACAAGACTCTTTTCCCAGCTGAAACGGCTTTGTGGATTGATTTCAATCCTGCTACACCGACTATACCTGCTACAACAATATCAACCTCATCAGAAGCTAAAATTTTTAGATAATCTTCTTCATCAACTAAAGTGGTATTTAAATTAACAGAATCTACTTTCGATCTAAGTTGGCTAGAGGAAGAGTCGTCATTTAAATATAAATAATTTGGGTTAAACTTCAGACTTTGCTCAAAAATTGAATCCACATTCGAGTCAGCAGCTAACAAGGTAATTGAAAATACATCTGGATTAGCCTCTATTACTTTAAGAGTTGAGGTCCCAATAGATCCTGTGGATCCTAATATTGCAACTTTTTTCATGTCCCTAAACCCATCAAATAAACTAGAACTACAAAGCTAGGTGCTGCAGCTAAATGACTATCTATTCTGTCTAAAATCCCTCCATGGCCTGGTAAAAGATTAGAAGAATCTTTTACTCCTGCTATTCTCTTAAAGAGGCTGGCAGAAGCATCACCGAGGACTGAAAAAATTGAAACCAGAAGAATTAGTATAAAAAACTTAATAAAGTTAAAGTCAAATATTAAAGCGAGAAAAGGTATCACAAGTAATGGGGTTCCTATGAGAGCTATTAAGAAACCTTCTAATGTTTTATTGGGGCTAATATTTGAAAGAAACTTTCTTTTTCCGTATTTCTTACCTCCAAAATAAGCAAGAACATCCATTAACGAGCTTACAGTTATTAACAGAATCAAAACATACCTTGAAGGTAGCTCAAGACCTATATTTCCCAAAAAGTACCCTTCAAAATTTAATATTAAGAAAATTGATGTCCAAAAAGGGATATGAATAAAAAAACCAGACAAGACCCAAAAATATTTATTTTGAAGGATGTTCTTGTTATGAGGAAAACCTAAAATCAAAAAGCCAATCACAAACCAAGCCAATAATCCTATGGAACTCAAGCTTAATTTTAGTCCAGTCCCAAAACTCAAATAAATTAATCCAAAAAATAAAACTATGCTGATGGCTATCGCTATCTCAGAAGAGAATCTTAATTTATAGAATTCCCATGCGGACAAACTAACAATAAAACTAAGAAGTAAAGTAATAGCATTTAGAGGCAGAAATAAAAAAGATAAAACAATAAGTAGAGCTAAAGTTATTCCTGTAAGTATTCTAGTTTTGTTCATTTCTAGTTCTTATCAAAGTTAGACTTGTCTCCAAAGCGCCTTTGTCTGCTCGAATATTCTTCAAGAGCCTTTTGAAACTGCATTGAATCAAAATCAGGCCAATAAAGTTCGCTAAAATAAAGTTCAGAATAAGCTAAATGCCAAAGCAAAAAATTACTTATTCTAAATTCACCCCCTGTTCGTATACAAAGATCTGGATCAGAAAAAGGACCCAAAGAAGTGTTAGAGCTAATTAATTCTTCGTTTATTTCTATTTCCCCCTGCGAAGTATTTATTTTTTCTAATGCTTGCACAATATCCCACCTACCTCCATAACTTGCAGCAATTATTAAATCCAGATTCTTTTCTTTGTCGCACTCAGTTAATTTTTCTGCTTTCTTCATTCTGACTTGAAGATCATCATCAAATTTAGTTAAATCACCGATAAATGAGAGCTGTACTTTATTTTTTATTAAATTAGGTACCTGTTCTTCTAGGGCTTGAGCTAATAACTTCATTAGAAGACTGACTTCTTCATTAGACCTACCCCAATTCTCACTGCTAAAAGCAAACAAAGTTAAGGTATCAAGCTTTTTTTCAACTGCATATTCAACTGCTTCGCGCGCCCTTTCCACTCCTTGTTGATGACCAGAAACTCCTGGCAAATTTTTTGCTTTCGCCCATCTGTTATTGCCATCCATAATAATCGCAACATGAGAAGGTAGGTTTGCAGTCTTTGTTGCACTCATTTGGACTCTAGAGAGGAACTAGAAATCTAGCAGATCCTTCTCTTTAATTGACAGAGCTTCATCTACCCTGCTTACAAACAAGTCAGTGAGCTTTTGAATCTCTTCTTCTCCTTGCCTCTCTTCATCTTGAGAAATTTCTTTTTCCTTTAGAAATTCCTTTAGTTGTGAATTCCCTTCCCTTCTAACATTCCTTATAGATATCTTTGTATTTTCTGCTTCTGATCTTGCTTTCTTGATAAATTCCTTCCTAGTCTCTTCAGTTAAATCAGGAAGAATTACCCTAATAGTATCTCCCGAAGTGGCAGGATTTAGACCTAACTCTGACTCCATAATGGCTTTCTCAATATCTTGCACAACAGCCTTCTCCCACGGAACAATTGCTATCGTTTTAGCGTCTTCAACGGATATATTCGCCAATTGCGATAATGGGGTCAGGGTGTCGTAATAATCTACTTTAATATCGTCCAATAAAGCTGGGCTTGCCCTACCTGTTCTTATTCTGTTAAAAGCTGCATCCAAAGACTGCAGGCTTCTTTCCATTCCAACTTTGGTGTCTTCTATAATCTCCTGATACATTATTCTAAGTTTTCTCTATTTGAGACATAACTTCAGCTGCAAAATCTGTTTCTTCTATTTCTATTCCCTCTCCTACTTCAAATCTTTTGAATTGGATAACTTCAGCTTTATTTTTATCCAGTAAGGACTTTATCTTTAGTCCTGGGTCTTTCACAAAGTCTTGTTCTGTAAGACTGACTTCACTTAGAAATTTTTTCACTTTTCCTTCTACCATCTTAACAATAATTTCTGCAGATTTACCTGAGTCTGCAGATTGTGCTTCAAAGATTTCTTTTTCTTTTTTTACAGTCTCTTTGGGGATATCTTGTGGCGTAATGGCTAACGGGTCAGTAGCTGCTATGTGCATAGCTATGTCCTTAGCTACTTCTTCATTGCCTCCTTTTAAACACACTATGCAGGCAATCTTCTTATTTGAGTGCAGATATATACCTGTATGATCAGCCCCATCATCGCTAATAAATACCCTCCTTACTACTATATTTTCTCCCAATTTTTGTACTAGCTTTTCTCTCTTGTCGTTTAAATCTCCTGCCATTAATTGATCTAATTCTAGATATTCACCGGAGGAAAAAGTCTTAATGACTTCTTCAGAGAACTCCACAAAAGAACCATCTTTAGCTACAAAATCGGTTTCACAATTAATTTCAACCATAAAACCCATAGAGTTAACTAATTGGATCTGTAAAATGCCGTCGGCAGCAGACCTTCCAGCTTTCTTGCTTGCTTTAATACCACTAGATTTTCTTAATTCTTCAATGGCTTGCGCAATATCTCCATCAGTTTCTAACAAAGCCTGTTTGCAATCCATCATTCCCATTCCGGTTCTTTCTCTGAGCTCTTTTACAAGGGAAGCTGATATTTCAGTCATTTAAGTCTCCTTTCCTTCCTCAACTTCTTCAGATTTAGAATCGACCTTAGAATCTTCTTTCTGTTCTTCAGTTTCTACAGACTCCTCTTTTTCTTTTGATTCTTCAGCTTCTTTAGGTTCTTTAGGTTCTTTAGGTTCTTTCACCTTACCTTCTTCAAGACCCTTTTCATTAGAAGATTCTTGTTTCTCTTCTTTTTTAATTATTTTTGGTCCAGATGAATCTGCAGAAGGCTTTAAGCCAGTGGCAAGCTTAGACCCTTCTAAGCAAGCATCAGAAACTGCTCTAGTAAATAAAGAAATAGATCTTATGGCGTCATCATTTCCGGGCACCAAATAGTCAATGCCCTCTGGACTACTGTTGCTGTCTACTATTCCAACAATAGGAATGCCCATTTTGCTTGCTTCAGATATAGCAATAGCTTCTCTCTTAACATCAATCACAAACAAAGCGTCGGGTAACCCACCCATGTCCCTTACTCCGCCAATGGCTTTCTCAAGCCTATCTATTTCTCTTTGTAGTTTTAAGCCTTCTTTTTTTGTTAGTTTGTCAAAAGTTCCATCTTCTTTTTGTCTTAGAAGATTTTCAAGCCTATTAATAGAAGATCTGATGGTTTTATAGTTTGTTAGCATCCCTCCTAGCCACCTTTCGTTCACATAGGGCATACCGCATCGCTCTGCCTCTTCCTTAAGAATATTCGTAGCTGATCTTTTAGTTGCAACAAAAAGAATCTTATTGTTCTTCTGTGCAACTGTTTTAATAAAAGCCAAGGCAGGCTTCAAAAGCTCAACAGTGTGCTGTAGATCAATGATGTGAATTTTATTACGAATTCCAAAAATGTAGGGTTCCATTTTAGGATTCCAGTATTTAGTTTGGTGTCCGAAGTGGACACCAGCTTGGAGCATATCTTCTATTGATATATCGGCCATTTGCTCTCCTAATCTGTGAACGATTTTAATCGTTCGGGTTATTCTTCCGTGTTTTACTACTCTTAACTAAAGATGAGCAATCCTTTAGCACCCAAGAGATAGAAACGAACACGTGCTACATTATTTTTAAAATAAATAAATTTATCCTAAAAAGGGGTGCGTTTATAACATATTTCTAGTAATTCAAGAATATATATCTGACATGGAATAGAGCCCATTTGGCTTAGATTTCAGCCATTTAGCTCCTATCAGTGCCCCTTTCGCATAAATAGAGCGATCCAAGGCCTTGTGAGTTAGCTCAATTCTTTCGAGTTCATTTGAAAGAATTATTTTGTGTTCCCCAGCCAAATCTCCAGTCCTTTCACTATCTATATTTATAGAGCTTTCACTTAATATTCTCTCTGATAAAAAACTAGCTAAATCTAACGAGGTACCTGAAGGTAAATCCTTTTTATCTTTATGGTGTTTTTCTGAAATTTGTAAATTATCAAAGTAAGAAAGTGAATCTGAAGTTAGATCAATTACTTTCTTTAGATAAGCTATGCCCACACTTGTATTAGGTGCTTTTAATAAAGGTATAAACTTAGAAGCTTCTTCAATATTGCTTAAATCTGACTCTTGATAACCTGTGGTCCCTAGAAGAAGAGCTGTATTGTGATTTTTTGCGTATTCAACAGATTGCAGACTAAATTTAGCTTCAGAGAAATCTACAAGTACATCAACTTCTGGAAGATCGCTCAATTTAGAAGAGAGAACAACTCCTATTCTCTTTTCTCCAGCTATTTCTCCTAAATCTTTCCCAATATCTGAATTTGATTCGCTAGCAACTCCACCAATAAGCTTAAAATCTTTATCTCTAGAAATAGCATTAATGAGAGCAAGTCCCATTCTTCCTGTTGAACCTGATATAGCAATCTTTAACATACTTCTTTATTTACTATCAAAAAATGACTTAACTTTATTGAACCACTCTGAGCTTATAGGAGAATTCTTCTTTTCTTTTAGAGATGTACCTAATTCCTTTAGTAAAGCCTTTTGTTTAGAGTCTAGTTTCTGAGGTGTTTCAACTATCACTCTGCACAATAGGTCTCCAACAGCTGAACTCCTTATCTTCTTCACTCCCTTACCTTTTAATCTAAATAACTTTCCAGTCTGAGTGCCTTCTGGAATCTTGATTTTAACTTTGCCATCTAAAGTAGGAATCTCTATTTCAGAGCCTAAGGCAGCATCAACAAAAGTTATCGGTGCTTCACAATACAGGTGTTGTCCATCCCTTTCAAAAACCTCATGAGATTGAACCTTAATTTGCACATACAAGTCTCCACTAGGACCTCCACTCGGTCCAGCCTCTCCTTCACCAGATAATCTAATTCTATCCCCAGAATCTACTCCTGCAGGTATTTTGACCGATAAAGTCTTAGTTTTTTCTACCCTTCCTTGGCCTCTACATTTTTTGCAGGGATTGGTTATAACTCGGCCAGACCCGCCACACTGTCTGCAGGTTTGTGAAATGGAAAAGAAGCCTTGTTGCATCCTAACTTGTCCAGCACCTTGGCAAGAGGGACAAGAGGATGGTTGAGTTCCAGGTTCAGCTCCTGAACCGCTACAACTTTCGCAACTTTGTAAAGTGGGTATTCTTATCTTTTCTGTGGTGCCCTTTACAGCATTCTCTAAATCGATTGTTAAAGAAAACTCTAGATCCGAGCCTCTATTAGAACGCCTAGATCTAGAAAAAGGATCTCCGCCTCCAAAAATATCTCCGAATATGTCTCCAAAAATATCATTAAATGCATCTGTAGGAGACCTTCCCCCGCTACTAAACTCTGAAGCATCTACGCCTTGATGCCCAAACTGATCGTAAGCGGATCTTTTTGAAGAATCTGACAGGACCTCATATGCCTCTGTAGCTTCTTTGAACTTCTCTGAAGCGGAAGCGTCATCTGGATTTCTATCCGGATGATACTTCATCGCTAATTTCCTATAGGCTTTCTTTAATTCATCACCCTGGGCACTTCGATCGACCCCTAAAATGTCGTAATAGTCCCTTTTAGACATTTATGGGCCTTTAGTTTTAAAGAAGAAGGAGAAATATTATGACTTCTCTTCTTCTTTAACTTCCTCAAAGTCAGCATCAACAGCATCCGAATCAGCAGCTCCTTCCTCAGGGGTTTCACCCTCTTGGGCTGTGTCTTTAGCTTGTTGTTCTTCGTATAGTTTTTGAGCCAGAGAAGCAGAAGCTTCGCTTAAAGCTTTTATTTTTTCATCTATCTGATCTTTATCATCAGTTTTAAGTGCTTCTTCCAACTCGCTTATTCCTTTCTCTATCGCTTCTTTTTCTTCAGGTTCTGCCTTGTCACCAGCTTCTTCTAAAGTCTTCTTACAACTATGAACTAAGTTTTCTCCCATATTTCTGGTTTGAACTAAAGCTTCAAACTTTTTATCTTCCTCAGCATGGACTTCAGCATCCTTAACCATTTGCTCTATCTCTTCATCAGACAGACCACTTGAGGCTTTAATTTCTATAGATTGTTCTTTTCCAGTTGCCTTATCTTTTGCAGAAACATTAAGTATTCCATTTGCATCAGTATCAAAAGTAACTTCTATCTGAGGCATTCCTCTTGGAGCCGCAGGTATATCAGTTAAGTTAAATTGTCCTAATGTTTTATTTTCAGCTGCTTGTTTTCTTTCACCCTGCAGAACATGAACTGTTACGGCAGTCTGGTTATCTTCAGCAGTTGAAAATATCTGAGATTTATTAGTTGGAATAGTCGTGTTCTTATCAATAAGAGGTGTCATTACTCCTCCCATGGTTTCTATACCTAGAGTTAATGGAGTAACATCCAACAAAAGGACATCAGTCACATCCCCTGCTAGTACAGCACCCTGTATTGCAGCCCCAACCGCCACAGCTTCATCAGGGTTTACGTCCTTTCTCGATTCCTTCCCAAAAAATGCCTTCACTTTCTCTTGTACCAGAGGCATTCTTGTCTGACCGCCAACTAAAATTACTTCGTCCACATCAGAGGCTTTAAGTTTGGCATCATTTAATGCAGTTTTTACAGGAGCTATAGTCCTTTCGACTAAACCTTCCACTAAAGCTTCTAATTTAGCTCTCGTTAATTTATGCACAAAGTGTTTTGGTCCAGAAGAGTCTGCAGTTATATACGGCAGATTAACTTCTGTTTGTTGATTGCTAGATAACTCTATTTTAGCTTTCTCTGCACCTTCTTTTAGTCTTTGTAGGGCTAATGGATCGTTATGAAGATCCACACCAGATTCCTTTTTGAATTCTTCAGCAAGGTATTCTATGAGGGCAAGATCAAAGTCTTCTCCACCTAAGAAGGTATCTCCATTAGTTGATAAAACTTCAAATTGATGCTCTCCATCAACCTCTGCGATTTCGATGATTGAAATGTCAAACGTTCCTCCACCTAAATCGTAAACAGCTATCTTTTGATCACCTTTACCTTTGTCTAATCCGTAAGCCAAAGCAGCTGCTGTAGGCTCATTAATTATTCTTTTTACATCTAGACCAGCAATTTTTCCTGCATCTTTTGTAGCCTGTCTTTGAGAATCATTGAAATAAGCTGGAACTGTTATCACAGCTTCCTTAACTTCATGACCAAGATAGTCTTCAGCCGTCTTTTTCATCTTTTTAAGGATTTCAGCTGACACTTGTTGCGGAGCTAAACTTTTTCCACCTGCTTCTACCCAAGCATCGCCGTTTTCAGCAGGAACAATCTTATAGGGAACCATGCTTTGATCTTTCTTAACTACATCGTCATCATGTTTTCTTCCTATAAGTCTCTTAATTGCATAAAGAGTATTATCAGGATTTGTAACCGCTTGTCTTTTTGCAGGAGCACCTACCGTAAGTTCTTCACCATAAGCTACTACTGAAGGAGTCGTTCTGGCTCCTTCGGAATTTTCAATAACTTTGGCCTGGTCTCCTTCCATTACAGCGACACAAGAGTTAGTTGTTCCTAAATCTATGCCTATTACTTTTGCCATTTTCTCGTCTCCGAATTATTTATTTAATATCTAAATGGGGGATAGATAAGATTTTTCAAGGGAAAAAGGGATTATTTCTCTTCTGGTTTCTTGGTTACTACTACCTTTGCAGGTCGTAATATTCTATTTTGAATAGTAAATCCCCTTTGAATAACTTCGATTACTGTATTTGCGTCTTGTTTATCGTCTTCAACAACTGAAATTGCTTCGTGTTTTTCAGGATCAAAAGGCTCTTTTTCTGGGTTAAGGGGCAAAATTCCGGCTGTTTGCAGAGACCCTTCAAAGCTTTTTAAGGTCAATTCAAGACCCTCTTTTATGGAACTTATCTCAGCGTCTTCTTCACAAGACTCGAGAGCTCTTTGTATATTATCTCCAACAGCTATAAATTCTCTTGCTAAAGATTCCACGCCGTAAAGCCTGGCCTTGGTTATCTCCTGACCAGCAACTCTCCTTACGTTTTGGACTTCAGCCTGAGCTCTTAAAAGTTGATCCTTAAGTTCTTCAACCTGTTCTTCTAATGATTTTTCAACCTCTTCTTCGGATTGCTCTTCCGTGACTTCCTCAAGCTCCTCTTCAACCGAATTTTCTTCCTGGTCGAGGCCGTTTTCTTTCTCTTTGTTACTCAAATCTATTCTCCTATCCAACAATATGGGGATAAAGCTTAAGGGTTCAAGGGTGTTATTTTTTAATCGGTTTTACGTATAGCACCATACTGTGGTCAACTATTTCGTAGCCTTTTTCTTTTGCAACTTTAATTTGAAAGTCTTCTATCTCTTCACAATTAAACTCAATAATGTCACCCGTTTCGACACAAACCATGTGGTCATGGTGTTGCGCTGGGGTTAATTCGTATACTGCATGGCCTTCTTCAAAATTATGTCTAATGCATATTCCTGCCTGTTCAAACTGAGTGAGAACCCTGTAAACGGTTGCTAAGCCCACCTCTTCTCCAGCATTGATTAATTTTTTATAGATATCTTCAGCACTGAGGTGAGGCGAATCAGCAGATTCTAATAACTCTAGAACCCTCAACCTAGGTAGAGTTACCTTTAGTCCCGCCTTCTTTAATTCTGCATCATCTGTCACAATACGCACCCTTCAGAGTAAATAGTTTTAGTATTATAAATTAAGTCCTATGGAACTATGACAAAAAGTATAAAAACCTTCTTATTTTTAGTTGTGACCCTAACCTTGACCAGCTGTGGCTGGCCTCAGCTTTTTCAGGTAATTATTAATCAAGGCAATCTAGTGGATGACGAGATGCTAGAAAAGCTCGAAGTTGGCATGACGGAATCACAAGTAAGGTATGTTATGGGAACTCCTTTAATCAGTGATACTTTCTATCCTGACAGGTGGGACTACTACACCTCAATCACCCAGGGAGAAACGGTTTATACGGAGACCAAGATAACCTTGTATTTCGAAGAAGGCTTATTGGTCAAATGGGAAGGAGGTCTTCATGGAGAAGATCTTGAGTCTAAGTAACCCCAAAGAAAACGGCGGCTACAAAAACCACACCGACCAATACAGGTGACAAGAATTTCAACAAGAAATACCAGATCTTCAGAACCCACCCTTCATTTATTTCTAGTTCTTCCAGCACGTTTTCACGTTTCATAATCCAGCCTACAAAGATTGCAATAAATATCCCTCCGAGCGGTAGAAGAATTTGATTGGATAAGAAATCCATCGAATCAAAGAAGTTCCGATCGCCTATCGGAGTAAAGTCAGACAAAAGATTAAAAGAAAGTGCGCTCAATATACCCAGCGTCCAAGCAATTAAACCTAATGCAGCGGCCGCTACATATCGTTTGGTCTTAAGTGATTCAACAACCCAAGCCACCCCTGGTTCCAATAATGAGATGGCTGAACTCAAAGCGGCAATGCTTAACAAAACAAAGAAGAGTTTTCCGAAGATTAAACCCAAAGGCATATTCACAAAAGCCCAGGGTAAGGTTACAAATACCAAGCCAGGTCCGGCAGCTGCTTCCAGATTATTCGCGAAAACTATGGGGAAAATAGCTATCCCTGCCAAGATAGCCACTAAAGTGTCTAAAAAGGCCACAGAGAGCGCTGTAGAGCCAATTTTCTGGTTTGCCGGCATGTATGCCCCATAAGCCATAATAGCCCCCATACCTAAGCTTAAAGTGAAGAAGGCTTGCCCTAAAGCAGCCAGAATAACCGTGGCATCTATTTTGGAGAAATCAGGGGTAAATAAATAAGAAACCCCTTCAAAAAAAGCTCCTGTTTGCGTTGCGTACGCGCACAAAAGCAAGACGATAATAAACAGCAAAGGCATTAAGCGATTTATCCAGACTTCTAGGCCCTTTATTACACCTCTGGCAACTATGAAAACTGTAACGAAGATAAAAATACTGTGAAAAATAACTAATTTTGTTCCATCGGCTAGGAAAGCATTAAATTCCTCTCCGTAATATTCTGCTGAAGGACCTGAGAAGTCTTCAAAGATGTAGGAAATAGCCCAACCGGCAGCAACACTGTAGAAAGATAAAATAGCTAGACCAGCTACCGCACCCATGATGCCTAAAATTTTCCATTGAGGGTAAGTGTTTGCTTCTTTGGCTAAGTAAGACATGGAATTGGCAGGACTGCTTCGCCCTCTTCTGCCAATTAAAATCTCAGCAATCATAATCGGGATACCAATAAGTAAAATACAAGCCAAGTAAACCAAGACGAAAGCGCCACCGCCATACTCGCCTGCCATATAAGGGAATTTCCATATATTACCGAGCCCTACGGCAGAGCCAGCTGCTGCAAGAATAAAGGTCCACCTACCAGTCCAAGTCCCATGTATGGATTTTCTTGCTTCTGAATTCATTTAATTAAATAACTTAGAGGTTCTGAATAAGGATTTAGCCAATAACCTAACATAACTATTAAACAAATGCAGATCATAATATTACTTTTGCGAATTAATTCTTGAAACCAATAAGGTATCTGGATATCCGAATGACGAGATAGTTTAGAAAAAGACAACGCCAACAAACCCACTAACAAAAAAGTTAAGCCATAAGCCGGATTAAGGTAATAAGTTAGAACCCCTCCTCCAATGACCAGAACTAAAAGTATCCAAACAAGAACAAGAGAGAACCCTTTAGAAAATAGTGGTGTTGGTACTCGAGATTGGGCGATTAAATAGCTAGCGGAAAATATAAGTAGTAAACCTAAGTATATTTGGAAGAGATGCGCTATTTGAATGGCTAACAAATCAGGCGTAAACCAAACCAAGGCTGCTAAAAATATGGCTGGACTTAAGGCAATATAGACCCTGCCCGAAAAGTACCTCTCTCTTAGATCGTTCTTATTCATGGATAATAGAAAATATTCTATATCTTTGTTTATACTCTAAGCGTGAATAAGAAGAAAAAGAAGTCCGAAAATACTATTGCGGAAAACCGTAGGGCTCGCTTTAACTTTGAATTAACCAACAAATTTGAAGCAGGGGTGTCCCTGGAAGGCTGGGAGGTGCGAAGCATACGTCTGGGTAAAGCTCAGATAGCTGAAGCTTACGTTCTTTTGAAAGATAAAGAAGCTTGGCTGATTGGATGTCATGTTAACCCTCTGGCTAATAGCAATAAGGAAAATGATCCAACTCGATCCAGAAAATTACTCCTTAACAAAAAGGAATTGGCTGAAATCTTCAAATCCACTCAACAAAAAGGTCAAACCTGGGCAAAGACAAGCGTCAAACCATTAAAGCAAGAGATTGGGATCGTCAAAAAGCTAGAGAATTAAGAACCAGAAATAAGAAATAGAAATTAAGACCAAGGGTCATAAGTGCCAAAGCTCCAGATATGTCCTTCTAGGTCCGTACAGACGTATCCTCTCCCACCGTAATCTTCATCTTTAATGTCAAAGATAATTTCAGCACCACACGATATAGCCTTTTGGTAATGGGCATCGGCATCATCTACAACCATATAAACACTTGCCGTATTCTGCCCTTCCAATTCTAAAGGAGAAGAATTCAACCTACCAAATTCATCTCCCTCATGGGCAGATCCCAGCATAATCATTCGATCTTGATAAACGAGCTGAGCATGTAGTATGCCGCCAGTATCGCTTGGCACTATAAGGTGTTCTTCGAAACCAAAAGCTTCACACAACCAATCAACAGCCTTCTTGCAATCTTTGTATCTTAGTGAAGGAATTATTTTTGCTCCCATACTTTAAATCTACTCCTTTTTAAAAAATTTTTAAAGTTTATGTATAATCCTTTTGGGGGCGAACTGGATTCGACGGCAGTTACAAACCCACGAGTGCATGTCGAGAAGGTAGTAATTCTCGTAAATCAACTACTACAAACATGTTAGTTGGCGAAAACGCAGACTACGCTTTAGCAGCTTAAATTGCTAACTGTTTTAACCTGGTGTCCGTGCCATTGTTACGACAGACGACTTCACGGACTGCGGACGTTGTAGTTCTCATATACAACTTCTTAAGTAAACATGAGATCGCTTAATAAGCCCTGTTCATCGGGCCCTATTAAGCAAAATTAATAGATGAAACTAAACATGTAGATCTTATGGCAGAGTACTGGTGGACGCGGGTTCAATTCCCGCCGCCTCCACCATAAGGTATTATTATATTTTTATGGATAGAAGGAAATTCTTAATGTTTAGTGGACTGGGCTTAGGCTCTGCTGCCTTGCTGGGTTGGGGTTTTAATAGCTTTAATATCTTAGGTAGGGAAAATTATTATCTTCAAGGAAACTTTGCTCCCGTAAAAGAAATAATCACTGAAGATAGACTCGAAGTTGTAGGAAACATTCCCAAGGATTTATCGGGCTTATATTTAAGAAATGGCCCTAATCCAATGAGTAAACCAAACATAAAAAAATATCATTGGTTTGGTGGGGAAGGAATGCTACATGGAGTTAGGCTTGATGGCGGTAAAGCAGTTTGGTATAGAAATAGGCCTGTGGGAGGGAATAATGCCAACACACATGTAATTTCTCACGCTAAGAAAATTTATGCCATAGTTGAAGCCGGAGGAAGTCCAGTTGAAATAGACCAAGAACTTAACTCTTTAACCGAAGAGCCCTTTTATGGAACCCTAAAAACAGGCTTTACCGCTCATACTAAACTAGACCCGAAGTCACAAGAATTGCATGGTATTACATATAATTTTCCAAGAGGTACTTATGAGGCCCATCATGTTGTAGTTGGTAAAGATGGAAGGATTAATAGAGCCGATTTATTACCACTATCTAGCGGGACCATGTTGCATGAATGTGCTATCACTGAAAATTATGCCTTGGTTTTTGACCTTTCCATAACTTTCAGTTTTTTGAAGTTAGGTACAGGGTACTTCCCGTTCTCTTGGAACAACGATCATCAGGCCAGGATTGGGCTACTCAACAGGAAAACAAATGATGGGGTTATCAAGTGGTTCAGCATAGATCCTTGTTATTTCTTTCACACAGTAAATGCTTACGAAGATGAAAGAGGTAACGTCATCGTGGATGCCATGAAATACCAGAAACTTTTTGATGAAGACTGGAATGGCCCTTTCACTGAGTTCCCTCCTCACTTAACTAGGTGGTCACTTAATTTATCTACAGGCAATGCTTCAGAACAGCAGTTAGATGACCTTCCTGCTGAATTTCCTAGAATGCATCCTGATTTAAATGGAAAGGTTAACCGCTATGGTTATTCTTTAGGTGTTGGATCAGGTCAAAAACCAGACTTTGGAAGAATTATTAAGTTTCATACCCGCAGAAAATCAAAAAAGTGAAGATGAAGGTTATTTATTGCTTTATGTTTATAACAAAGAGACTAATAAGAGCGATCTAGTCATCTTTGATGCTCAAAGTATCAAGTCAGGTCCTAGGGCAACAGTTAAATTACCTCAAAGAGTTCCATTCGGTTTCCACGGTAGTTGGGTTCCTGCCTAGTATTTGATGAAAAGAGTATTTAAATGGTCTGGGCTGTCATTACTGGCATTTTTAATTTGTATTATTTATTTAGGAACTTATTTTGATATTCCTCGTGAGGAATTGGAGGCTAAGTATGCTACTGGGGCTTCTCAATTTCTAACTTTAGATGACGGTTCCCGTATTCATTATCGAGACGAAGGAAACCAGCTAGGTCAAGTCATTGTTCTCGTTCATGGATTCAATGGTTCTTTGTTTAATTTTGAAAGACTTGTTCCGTATTTATCTGAAGACTATCGACTAGTTAGTCTAGATCTTCCAGCTTTTGGTCTTACTGGTGCAATACCATCAGGAGAATATTCAACAGAAAGATTTATGAAAACAATTAATCAGCTTGTTGATTCTTTAAATATAGATAAATTTTCAATTGCAGGGAATTCCATGGGAGGTGGAGTGTCATGGAGATACACACTGGAACATCCAGAACAAATTAATAGCCTTATATTGATAGCTTCCTCAAGCGTAAGAGTCGAAGGAGAAAAAGAAGCGGAACCTGATGAGGATGAAAGTTCTCCTTTGGCATGGAGATTATTATCTTCTAACTTCACAAGAAAGATTTTATTAGTTTTTACCCCAAAATTCCTTGCCGAACAAGGCTTAAAAACATCTGTTTATGATCAAGATTTGGCTACCAAAGAATGGGCCAACGAATTCCATGAATTAGTTCTTTTAGAAGGTTCCCGGGAGGCAATTATTTCGATGTTCTCGGGTGACAGGTATGGCAATGAAACCCCTGAGATATTTAAAAAAATTAGCGCTCCTACATTGGTTATTCATGGCGAAGAGGATAACTTAATTGACGTAGAGAGCTCGAAGCATTTTGAAGAGAATATTCCTGAGGTAGCGGTAAAGATTTATTCTAATATAGGTCACTTACCTATGTACGAAGACCCTGAAAGAACCGCGAAAGATATTAGAGATTTTATTGATACCATAAGATGACTACGGCATTGATTATTAGAGATGCCATAAATAAAGACTTAGATAGTGTTTATGAAGTTGTGTCACTTGCTTTCCAGGGAGAGGAAAATGTTCGGGATGGAGAAATTATCCAAGAGAGATTAGTCAAAGAACTTATTCAAGACAATGACGATATAGTTAATTTAGTGGCAGAAGACTCAGTCATCGTGGGTCATGTTTTTGTCTCCCCCGTTACTTTGGAACCAGATGTAGGTTTGACTTGTGGTCAAGTATCTCCTTTGTCTGTGCTTCCTGAATTTCAATCCGAAGGAATAGGCAGTGCTCTTATGCAAGCTGTAATTGAGAAGAGTAAGAATAAAGGATTGGATGCCTTATTCCTCTTAGGTGACCCTAATTACTACAAAAAATTTGGTTTTGTCGCTTCTGCTGTTAAAAGCGCCTACGGACCTTCGGAATACTTTCAAGAACTAGAGCTTAAGGCCTATTGTTTAGAATCACTAGACGTTTATGTACATCTAGCATCGGCCTTTATCAGGCTAGAATTGTGAAACCTGAATTGCTTAGATTAACCCAGAGTTACCTCAATTGCTTAAATTCAAGAACTAATGTAGATTTGATTTCATGTTGGAATTTATTTTATTAAGTCTTTTAGCTTTATTTCTTATAGTTTGGATATGGATAGACTTTATCCAGTTTCTTGCTGAAGGAAAAGAAGAAGAAAAAGAAGAAGAAACACCTTCTTCCCAATCTGACATAGAAGTTTCAACGACAGGAATAACAAAAACTGATGGTCCGGTAGCCGTAACAGGCGCCAGTGGATACATTGGATCAAGGGTTGTAGAAGACTTAATGCAACAAGGCTACGAAGTCCACGCTTGTGTCAGAGACAAAAGTAATGGAAAGAAAGTTGATCATCTACTCAACCTCAATGATCAAGGGCTTGAAGGCAGTGTGCAATTATTTGAGGCCGACCTTTTAGATCCAGGTAGTTACGATCAGGCTTTCTCAAGCTGTGCAGGAGTCATTCATGCAGGGGCTGCTCTGGGTTTCAATCGGGAAACGCCACAGGAAGTTTACGACGGATGTTTTACCCAAAATGAACACGTGGTTGAATCAGTAAAGAAAGCTGGAACTGTAAAACGCTTTGTTTTTACCAGTTCGTTTGCGGCGGTGGGCCACCCCAGAGAGGAAGGTTATGTGTTCACGGAGAAAGATTGGTGCGGGGATAATGTGGAAGGCTACAGAGGTGCTTGGACCGAGGAAAACATCTCCAAAAACCGTGATATAGCTTACGCCATGGCCAAGGCGAATACCGAAAAAATGATCTATAAGGCTGCCGAAGAAGACGGAAGCTTTGAGGCCGTTTCCATTAACCCTTTGCATGTAGTTGGACCTTTAATGACTGAAAATCATAACCAATTCTTTAGTTGGCAGTTTTTTATTGGGCAATTACTGAAGGGAGAAGATTTTGGTTATATCAATGGGAAGCAGCTCAGAGGCAGCACCATGTTATGGAATATGGTGGATGTTCGAGATGTAGCAAGAGCACACAGGTTAGGTACCGAAAGTCCTAATGCAAGAAATGGTTCACGATACATTCTTTCTGCAACCGATAGATCAGGCGAAATGTTCACTTGGGAACTTCAAGCCAAACTAAAAGAGTTGTTTCCTGAAATTGAAAACATTGGTGGCGAAGAAATGGAAGAAGGACAGCCTAAAGAGAAAACTTATGATTCTCCTAGATCCTACTGCTCTTTAGCAATAGAAGAGCTCGGTCTTTCTACTTACTCAATTGAAGATACGTTAAAGGGTACAGGGGATTCCTACAGAGCTTTAGATCTTCTTTAAGGCAGTCCAGCTCGGGGAACGTCTACGTCAATTACCTCGATCCTTGCGGACCTTTCCTTTAAGCAAGTCTCTTCTGTGGAGTCGTTTGCTGTAGAAATAAATAGGGTATTTCCGTTTTCACCTCCCAACATACAAGCAAAGGCTCCCCTATCAACTTCCACCTTATCCAATAAAGCGCCGCCTTCTTGAACCCTAATTACATCATTGGTTGAAGGCGAAGCGACCCAGATTGCTCCTTCTGCATCCAGACAGATTCCGTCTGGAACAGGCGTATAGCCCTCCTCTATCGATCTTAAATCTGCCCATACTCTTCTATTGGCCAGAGTTCCATCTTCATTGATATCAAAAGCTGTTAAAGAAGAAGCAAAGGTTTCTCCCACTATTAAAGTTTTGTCGTCCGGTGTAATAACAGTTCCGTTAGGGAAAAAAACATTCTCAGCAACTACACAGGGCTCCTCTCCGGGTCTCACCAAAATTAGATTAGTTGGTTTTATTGGTTCTCCCGCATGTAAATCAAAACCAAAATTTCCTACATAAGCATTACCCTTCTTATCAACAACCATATCGTTGCAAAAGTGAGTGGCTAATTGACTTAAGTCGGCTACCTCAGACAATTCTCCGTTACTAAAAGATAATAATTTTTGATCGTTCATAGAAACAATAAGCATGGAGCCGTCAGGTGACCAACCCAAACCGGAGGGCTGTTGGGGTGTTTCAACGATGGTTTCCATATTACCCTTAGTATCTACAGCCAAAACCCTATGCGTAAAAAAATCAGAGAAATAAAGTCTTCCGTCGCGCCACCTAGGACCTTCTGTAAATGTTAGGCCCTCGATAAGGACTTCTGTGTTCTTGCTCATGTTTAAATTTTCCTCCTAATACGTAAATGGATATTTACCAATACGTCGTATTAAAGCAAACTATAAATCAAACCTCAGGAAAGAAACATGCATATTGGGTTAATGATTAGAAACATGGGCGATCAATCGACCAGAGAAATCATGGCGGGAGCAGCCTTGGCTGCCGAAGAAAGGGAATTTGAATCCATCTGGGTGGTAGATCATATTGCCATCCCACCTGAAGACGCAGAGGGTTCAGG
>LULX01000503.1_pt1 | contig 22115 bp, 23 predicted proteins | sample 729511 | NCBI WGS metagenome assembly LULX01 (sample SAMN03860278, study PRJNA289734) | marine metagenome | biome: seawater column; feature: ocean; material: water; isolation source: Red Sea water column Station 91 - depth 500m | place: Saudi Arabia: Red Sea | collected 2011-10-15 | depth 500 m
ACCATACCAAGCGCGATGTACTTTTTCCGACGCTCCGCCCGTGCCAACTGCTCCTTGAGCGGTACGCCATCAATCAGGATTGGTTGAGTAGCTTTTGCCATGGACTAAAGGGTGCGGGTTTCGATTAAATGCTGTGTGATTAACCGTACGACACTAAGCTGGCGCATCCAATGCTCGACAATCTTCCGAGTGCCATCCGACAGTAACAGCTTCACCTTCAGTCAGATGGCTGTGCCGGGCTGCATTTGGAACCTTCACAATAAATTGATCCTGGCCACACAACTCGAGGCGAGCACGAATGTGGTCACCCAAATAAATCAGCTCTTTCACTTTGCCCTGCACCAAATTATCACAGCTCCCCGCCTCAGGATTTATGCTCACCCGCTCCGGTCGCAGAGACAGCGTTGTACGCGTACCAGGTCCAGCGATATTTATTGCCAATGCCTGCAGGGACTCACCAGTCTCGACCTCAGCAACGCAGTGACCGTTGCTGGCTTCTTTTACTGTGCCTACGAACGTATTGTTCTCACCGATAAACTGCGCAACGAAAGCATTTTCAGGCTGTTCATATAAGACATCAGGTGCCGCAACCTGCTGAACCACGCCATCGTCGAAAACACACACACGATTGGACATGGTCAAAGCTTCTGACTGATCATGTGTCACATAGACCACCGTTATACCCAGGTTCTCGTGGATATGTTTGATCTCGTACTGCATTTGCTCACGCAGTTGCTTATCGAGTGCCCCGAGTGGCTCATCCATCAGCACCAGCTTGGGCTCGAAAACAAGTGCGCGCGCCACGGCGACCCGCTGCTGCTGGCCACCCGAAAGCTGTCCCGGGCGTCGACCACTAAAACCTTCCAACTGAACCATACCTAGTGCTTTGTTCACCCGATCTTCGATCTCAGACTTAGGTGTCTTTCTCACTTCCAGCGGATACGCCAGGTTCTCTCGGACTGTCATGTGTGGAAACAACGCGTAGTTCTGAAAGACGATCCCGATATCTCGCTTCCACGGCGGCACATCGTTAATTGCAGTACCGTCTAACATGATCTCACCGCTGGTGGCGGTCTCAAACCCAGCCAACATCATCAAGCAGGTGGTCTTGCCGGAGCCAGATGGGCCCAGCATGGTCATAAACTCACCTCGTTGAACACCCAGATTGAGGTCTTTGACCACCAGGTTTTCACCGTCGTAACTTTTCTGGACTTCGTTAAAGCTTACGTAAGCGTCTTTTTGGCTCTCGTCCATGGTCTTCAGCAGTTCCTTAATTTTGTGGCTGCGGTTCTCGACACTCCAGTCGATCTGTCTAATTCACCGAGCCGCTAATTCTATAATCAACAGAGTAATTCTATTGGGTAACAGATCCACCTGTGAACATTATGTATCCAACAACAGTCGGGTTTTCCCATATTGCACCCCATTTTTCAAGCACCAATCATGTCTATTGACTCTACTGAGGTGAAAAATGGCGTACTGTGCAAAGATTACATCAAGCTAAGTCGTGTCGAATTGTACCTGGCGGCCGAGTCATAAAGCGCTCGTGACGCCGTCGTAACAGCTCAACACAGAACAAAACGACGACTGACAACAGCACCATAATCGTCGCGACGGCGAGTATGGTCAGCGTAATTTCCTGTCGTATGCCCGACCAAATCAACCGCGGCAGTGTAATCTGATCCTCACCGCCCAGAAATATCACCACGACGACCTCATCGAATGAGGTCACGAATGCAAATAATGCACCGGTAATAATTCCAGGAAATGTCAATGGAAATATCACCTTTCTGAATGTCCTCAGCGGTCGGGCCCCAAGACTGTACGACGCCCGCACATACTGCTGATCAAATCCCATTAAGGTCGCTGTAACTGTAATTACGACAAATGGTGTGCCCAGGGCCGCGTGGGCCAAAATCAGACCCAGATGGGTATAAGCCAGGTGATACTTGGAGTAATAAACAAAGATACCGGCGGCCGTAATGATGATCGGTACGATCATCGGTGATATCAGCACCGCCATGATCAACCGCCTGAACGGCATCTGAGATCGGCTCAGACCAACAGCCGCCAGTGTGCCCAGTGACGTTGCAATCAATGTAGAACATATCGCTATAAAAAAACTATTGCCCGCTGCCGATGCCCACTCTGAACCATACGACTCCGGTCGGGAAGAACGTATCGCTTCATAGGTCCCAAAAATTTCTCTATACCATTTCAAAGAGAACGCATCGGGGTCAAGACGCAACATGCCCTCACTGAAGGTAAAGTAGGAGTCCGCGTTAAAAGACAACGGGATAATCACAAAGAGAGGTCCAATCAGCAACAGAAATACCAAGGCACAGATCAGTAGAAACACGTAGTGCCAGATTCGACCCAACAGCCCGGTATAAGAAGGCAATCTGCTCACAACCTTCCCGACATCAGATGTCGTGTCAATGATTGCGGAAAATAAAGAATGGTATTAGCGAGGTACATGAGTGTCCGTTGTCGACAGCCACACTCTATACTACACCGCGTTCTCGAAGCGCCCTAATCACCCCAGGGCTACGTGCAAGCTGACGCCTATCGAACCACACTTGATACAACTGCTGCAGACTGCGTCCGAGTGTTAACTTTCCAGCGGTCAACATGTTTATATGTAGTTCCGTACTGGAGAGTCGTATTGTAACGTTTGCACCCGTTCAAGCAGCAAATATCGGATTGGTATCGCCCCGAATTCAAGCACCGACAACTGACAATCAGAACCATTACCGATCGTACATCAAGATTACTTGATGATAGAATCCCCGCCCTTTCCCACCAGTCGCTTCTGAAATGGAGTCCACCGGCCGCCATGAACAGCGTCAAACATCTGATTGACTGGAAATTTTGGCGTGATGAAGATATCCGTCATGTGCTTGAACTGGCAAGAACAGTCAAGCACAACAGGAAGGATTATCAGAATCATATGCAGGGTCACACCCTGGTTATGTTGTTTCAGAAAACTTCGACCCGTACTCGCGTATCGTTCGAAGCCGGCATGACCGAACTCGGTGGACACGCCATTAATCTCGACTGGCGAGCCAGCAATTTCGCACTAAGCAAGGTGCGGTTTGAAACGAGGTACCTCAGTCGAAACGCAGCCATGATCATGGCCCGGCTCAAGGACAATGCAGATATTGTAGAAATGGAGGACGCAGCTTCAGTACCTGTCATCAATGGCTGCTGTAACCTGTACCACCCCTGTCAGGCACTCGCCGATGCACTGACTATCGCCGAGGATCGGGGTGGCAATCCGGATGGCGCACGGCTGACTTACATCGGTGTTTACAATAATGTGGTCAACTCTCTGGTCTCAATCAGCAGTACCCTGGGAATCCATTTGACCTTGGTCTGTCCAGTCCGCGATCTAGACACAGTGGGAATATTTCAATGACCCATCGTACCAGACGGAAAAGGATCGGCGAAGTGAGCTGATGCTGCCCTACCAGATCAATTCGACCCTGATGGCCGGGAGTCGCGCCAAGATCATGCACGACATGCCCATTCACCCGGGATATGAAATCGCAGAGGATATGGTTGAAAGTAGCCAGTCGATTATCTATGCCCAGGCAGAAAACCGACTCGATGCCCAAAAAGCGATCATGCTGCACTTGCTGCTCGGGCTGTAACCGCCAGATGGCCGATCTCCCGTACTGTCAATCGTATAGGGGGGCTTCAATCTTGGCCTTACGCTCTCGCCAGACAATGAGCAGCCCCCCGCCGATAATGAGGAAGACCCCGGGGATCAGGCGATGGAAAGGCGCTTCATCGAAAAACATCCACCCGAGCAAAAACGCAAACGGAATACTGAAATATTCAAATGGCGCAAGATTGCTCGGCGCTGTCAGGCGGTAGGCACTCACCAGGCAGAACACAGCTGAGCCACCGGCAACACCCATCGCCAGTAACCACAACCAGTCCTGGTAGGTTGTGACCTCGACATAACCTCCGGTAAATACCACCAGCATAACCGCACCGGTCAGAGCGCCAGCCAGAGCGTACAGATTAATCAGCGCAGTTGGCACACTTTTATCAAACAGTTGTGCAGTAACACTGGAAGCGGCATAACCCAGCGCTGCGCAGGCCGGCAGCAGTGCATACACATTAAAACTATCTGTATCCGGACGCATCACCAGCACAATACCGACAAAACCCACCCCCACTGCTGACCATCGCCAAATGCCGACTCGATGACCCAGAATCGGGATCGATAACAACGTCACAAACAAGGCACCGGAAAAAGCGATAGTTGACGCGGTGGCGAATTCCATATGGATGAGCGATAGATAAAAGCAGAACTGTGCGATGGCCACAAAGCCCCCGCGAGCGATCGCGAGCTTCCATTGCACAAGCCGCACTGGTCGGCCCGCTTCACGCCAGCTGGACGAATAGAACAGCACCAGAACGCTGGGGATAAGGCCAAATACATTTCTCAGCATTGACAACTGCTGGGCGGGGTATCGTGTGCCGAGATGCTTGATGATGGCACCCATCACATCAAACAGGAAAATTGCAAGTAGAATGATGGCGATTGCGTTAAAAAGTGGCGACTTCTGCGTAAGGGTACTCATAATCCGACCCCTAGAGCCCGAATTTCAACCTCACAGTTTTTGCGATCTATGCCCACAACCCTGTTGAAACCCACCTCGCACTTACCTAGGATGGCGTGAACAATACCGCAAACCCACTCTCGCAACGAGAAAATTCATGTCTCATTCGCCTTTGCTATACCAGCGCGACGGCCGACTGGTACGAATCACACTTAATCGACCAGAAGTACTCAACGCGATCAATTCCGCTATGCCGGAAGAACTTGCTGACGCGGTAGAACGAGCAAACGCTGAACCGGAGGTGCGTGCCATCGTTCTCTCAGGTGCGGGGCGCTCTTTCTGTGCGGGTTACGACCTTGATGCCTATGCCCAAACTCCCGGAACTAATCCAGGCATCCAGGAGATGCCCTGGGATCCGCTGAAAGATTTTTCATTCATGAAACGAAACACGGATCAGTTCATGAGCTTGTGGCGATCTCCCCTGCCAGTGGTCGCAAAAATACAAGGGCACGCGCTGGCTGGCGGCAGCGATATGGCCCTGTGCGCCGACCTGCTTGTCATTGGAGAAAGTGCCCAGCTGGGTTATCCGCCTGCTCGCGTCTGGGGCTGCCCCACTACCGCGATGTGGGTTTATCGAATCGGTGCCGAACGGGCCAAAAGGTTGCTCTTAACTGGCGATACCATTGATGGCAGAACAGCCGAGAGCTGGGGACTGGGTCAGTGCGTCCCCGATTCAACACTCGACGACACGATTGAGGACCTTGCCCAGCGAATTGCTACCATTCCGCGAAACCAGCTGATCATGCAGAAACTGATGGTCAACCAGACATTGGAAAACATGGGAATCGCTTCGAGCCAAACACTGGCAACCCTGCTCGATGGCATCGCCCGGCATTCTCCTGAAGGGGTTAACTTCAAACAACGCGCTGAAACCCTCGGTTGGAAGCGAGCGGTGCGTGACCGAGACGAAGGAACATTTGACTGGACCCGAAATCAGCCCTTTAAAAAAGAACCCGGCGAGAACAATTCCTGAATAAACCGTTTCATTGCGGTACACCCACGGCTGCGATCCGCTCCAGCCCCCGAAGATGATCAGCCAGAATAGGTGCAATACGCTGACGCGAGGCAGTCCGTCGAACACATTCGTCGATCGCAGGAAACTCACCACGCGCAAAATTCTTTGAATAAGTACTGGTCAGCAGGTCGCCGGCTTTCTTCCGAATTGCCTCAGTATCTCCTGGGCGCAGGGTATATCGATGGGCATAGAAACTACGCTTTACCGGCTCCTGCACCTCGGTAGCGTGATAAGCCAGCCAGTCCAGCATCACCCCGCGCTGAGGGTCAATGGGACCGGGTGCAAGATGTTCCACACCATGTCTGTCACACAGGTAGACCATGATGGCGATGGTTTCACAGATCACACAACCATGATCATCGACCAGCGCCGGAATGGTGCCACGGGGATTGATCGACAGGAACCAGCTGCTTTGATGCTCGTCAGCCGTGATATCAACTTCCCGCTTTTCATAAGGTAGACCAGCCTCTGCCAGCACCATGTGTGCAGCAGTTGCACGCGATCCATCTAGGCAATAGAGCATATACATGTCTTCTCCTCAGGTCTTGCGTAGACCTGTGGCCGGCAAGCCGTCTGTAGCCCCAGGGGCAAGATTACCAAATGCCCAGTTCTTTGTATTGCTGGACAACCTGACGTGACTCCAGGACCATTGACGTTACCTCGACACTGTTACGAAAATAGTCTGATGACATTACCTCGAACAACACTCACCGTGCTACCCGAATGGATCGACCATAACGGCCATATGAACGTGGCTTATTACGTCCTGGCATTTGACCTTGTGACCGATACTGTCTACGAGACCTGGGGACTTGGCCTTGATTACCCCGAGCGAGAAAAACATTCCATATTTACCCTGGGAATGAACATCGACTATGTCAGTGAAGTATTCAACGGCGAACCCCTGTCTGTCACCACACAACTTCTAGATATGGATCACAAGCGCATTCACTACCTCCACACCATGGTCCACGGCAACGATGACCGACTTGTAGCACGCAACGAATGTCTATGTATGAACATCAGCCTCGATAACCGACGCAGTGCTCCGTTTCCATCCAGCGTACGCAACAAACTAAAACCGGTTTTCTTGGAACACCAGAAACTGGCTATGCCAGATGGTGTTGGCCGCACCCTCAGGATCCCCCACAAAAACAGCTGATGACCTCAGTTCAATCGTCCCTTTAGGGTCGCCTGCAACAGTTCGGCCTGCTCGTGCAGTTCTTCTGCCCCATGACTATCCAGCAGTGATTCGATATCGCTCAGGGCTGCTTTGATCTCACCTGCCTTGGCTTTCAAAGCAGCAATTTCCAGACGGAACACTGGCGCGTCTTTTGCCAGCACCAACATCGATTCAGTAGTCCGCAAGGCCAAAGCGGTGTCACCGCGCTGGCGGGCCCGGATCCTGATATTGTTCTGAAGACGTAACAAAATCTCGCGGTTACTCACGGGTACAACACCGTTCATTGAGTTCTCAGTCGAATCTTCTTGTACTGCTGTGAATCGTTCATGGAGATTACTTTCATCCAGTAGCCGCGCCTGGTGGAATGGGTCAAGTATTGCGAGTTCGCCGGTTGTCGAGACCTGGATCAGGAAGTGGCCGGGAGAATGTATTCCAACTGCGGACCAACCCTGAACACGCCACGCATGTATACAGATGATGCCTAAGGACACCGGGATACCCCGTCGTCGATCAATCACACGGATCAGATTGGCGTTCTCAATATCGTTGTAAGACCGTCTATCACCGCTATATCCATGCGTCGTATAAACCGCGACTCTCAGGGTGTCAATACATTCCATCAAACCACTGCCGGGGCGCGTCATCGCACCAATATCAGAAGCCAGCACATCAAGGTGTTGCCGGTAAGGCACAAGATCGACAGACGGGTCATCCAGCGCAGACAACAGTAACGCTGTTTCTGCAAGGTCGATATCAGCGTCCTTTGAGCTGATCGCCTCTCTGAGTTGTTGCAACAGTGTTGCTCTGTCCACCGGTTGTGATCCCCAGTGCAATCGAAACAGTGATCACCAAGTATGACCCCAGGTTTTGTCATTCACAATCAGTTGTGGATTTCGTAGATTGACTGCGTTAACGTGCCTACTGATCGTGGAGAATAACGGCATATTTTAAGATGCTTTGAGTGTGGTCACTCAATTATGACGAAGCTCAGTGGCGTTAACGATTACGTAACCCATTCGGCCAGCCAACTCGAATCGTTGGCAACCGAGATCATGTCGGCCATCGGCTGTCGTGACGACATCGCGTCTATTGTTGCGAATCATCTTGTGGATGCCAGCTGCAAGGGCATTGATTCGCACGGCATGATGCGCCTGATGCAGTATGCAGAACAGGCTGAAAGCGGATACTTTTTACCGTCCGCCCGGCCCAGCGCACACCAGAACCAGCACGGGGCCTGGATCATTGATGGCGGCGGCGGAATGGGTATTCCAGCAATGGCGATGGGCATCGACAAGGGAACGAGTCTGGCCAAGGAACACGGTATGGCGGTTGTGGGCGTAACCCATTGTGCCCATACCGGCAGATTGGGTGCGTTCTGTGAACAGGGGGCAGCGGCGGCCTGTCTCACGATTACATTCGGCGGCGGTGCCCGGCGGAACTGGCGCCAAGTTGTACCGTACGGCGGTACCAAGGCAAAGCTGCCCACTAATCCCTATGGGTTCGGCATTCCTGGCGGTGACCGTGGCCCTGTGATCCTTGACTTCGCGACATCGGCCGGTGCCGGCGGCTGGATCTATCTTGCCAAAAGTGCCGGTGGCCGGTTGCCGGAAGGGCTCATTGTCGATGCCCGGGGCAAGCCTTCGACAGACCCTGACGATTACCTGAATGGTGGTGCCCTACTGCCTGCTGCCGGCGCGAAAGGTTATGGACTGGGGTTGATGGCTGAACTCGTTGGCGAAGCCCTGCTGGGTACAGCCACAACAGAAATGAACTGGATCATTCTGCTGGTCGATACCGCTCGCTATCGTGACGACTCAACCTTCAAACATGCCGCTGAATCGATTCTCAGTGACATTCGCGAGTGTCCGGCTGCTGACGGCTTCGACCGTGTAGAGATTCCCGGTGAACGGGAACGGGCTCTGGAAAAAATGTACCGTAAAGAGGGGGTTCCTATTCCCGCTGCAACATGGGATCAGCTCATTATGCTTGCCAAGCAACTTAATGTTCGTTCAGTAAGGTGAGGTGCTCCACTCCCGGTTAGCCATTCATGGTCAAACCACCGGATACACTGATGACCTGTCCGGTGACATAAGCCGCATCATCACTGGCCAAAAAACTGATTGCGCCCGGCAGGTCTTCGGGCTTTCCGATTCGACCCATCGGAATCGCGCGCTGCATAGCCTGCCGTAGTTTTTCGGGATCACCAGCACCTTCAGCGTAACTGGCAAAAAGAGCTGTATCGGTTGGGCCCGGGCAGACAACATTGAAAGTGATTCCATGCCTGGCATGTTCGCGGGCCAGAGTTTTGGCAAAACCGATCAGACCGGCTTTACACGCGGCGTAGACAGATTCTCCTGACGACCCGACACGGCCGGCGTCGGAAGAAACACTGACGACCCGGCCATAGCCACGCTCAACCATTCCGGGCAACACCACGTGATGCATATTCAAGGCGCCAATCAGATTGATATCGATAATCTTGCGCCAGAATTCAGGGTCGGTTTTCAGAAAAGGGCGAAACAGATCCCAGCCTGCGTTATTAACAAGAATATCGACCCCGCCCAGTACTTTTTCGATCTCTAGCAGCCCCTGCTTGAGCCCCCCCAGATCCGTGACATCGATACCCAGGGCGAGACTCTGGCCACCGGCACCAGTCAGCTCATCTGCAATGGTCTGGGCAGCTGCGGAATCCTTGTCCAGTACTGCCACCTTTGCACCCTCTTCAACAAATCGGCGGCTCGTCGCTCCGCCTATACCTCCCCCGCCCCCAGTGATGACGGCGACTTTACCAACAAGCTGATTCATAGCGCTGACCTCCAAGTGCGACACTGATGTGTGCACATATTCACACCGACAACATCTGAAAGTCGGTTAGGTTAGCTTAACAGAATCCCCGCACGCTACGGCAGCGCCATGGAGACCTCTGATACCATTAAACCTTACGGACACAACACGACAGGAGACCGAGGTATGAGAGCAGCTGTACTGGCAGAACGAGGTAAAGCTGGACTTACGGTCACAGACTTTGCCGAGCCCGTGCCTGCCGCCGGTGAAGCGGTTATGAAAGTGCACGCTGCATCAATCAATCACGTTGATCTTTATATGCGTGATAGCGGGGCCGGTATTACCCACGAACTCCCGCTGATCCTCGGTGTTGACGGCGCAGGTGAAATTGTCGAGGCGCCCGCTGGTTCACCTCTCAAACCCGGTGATCCCGTAGTGCTTTACCCCATGGCCAGCTGCGGCCGGTGCCGTGCCTGCCAGGCCGGCGATCAGGCCAACTGCGGTACATTCAGTATTTCCGGAGAGACCCGACACGGTTCTTTTGCTGAGCTGATTGCTATGCCTGAACACTGCTTTGTGCCCAAACCCGACAACCTGAGTTGGGAAGCAGCAGCCACACTGCCCGTGGCCTACCTGACTGCCTGGCGGATGCTGTTCGGCCGCGATCCACTTAAATCAGCCGAGACTGTTCTGATAGTTGGTATCGGCGGCGGTGTTGCTGCGGCCTGCCTGCAGATGGCAAAAATGGTGGGTGCCCAGACAATCGTAACGTCCTCGAGTGACGAAAAACTCAAGTGGGCCAACGGTCTCGGCGCAGATTTCGGTATCAACTACAACACAGGTAAGGTTGCCAAGCAGGTGATCGCACTGACCGGTGGCGAGGGGGTCGACATGGTCGTTGACACTGTCGGAGAAGCGAGTTGGGGGGACAGCCTTCGCTCCCTACGCCGTAGCGGTCGGCTCGTAACCTGCGGGGCAACAACAGGCGGTCATCCGTCGGCTGACATTCAGCGGCTTTTCTCCAAACAACTTTCGATCTACGGGTCAACTACAGGCAGCCTGGAAGAATTCAGACAACTGATTGAGGCTACACGGCGTGGTCTGATCCAACCTCTAATCGATAAACAATATCCACTTGCCAAACTCCCGGAAGGTCTGGAGCGGATGGAAAGAGCAGAACAGCGAGGTAAGCTCGTGGTCAATGTTTCCAGTTGAGAGGATCAACACAACAGGCGATACTCTAACCATGGCTCTGCTATCCGTACTGGATCTCTCTCCAATCACACAAGGCAGCCACGCCGACCAAGCACTTCGTAACAGCCTGGACCTTGCACGCCGGGCAGAAAATCTAGGTTACAACCGTTACTGGGTTGCGGAACATCACAACATGGCGGGCATTGCCAGCGCCGCTACCGCAGTCGTCATCGGTCACATTGCCGGTGGAACACAAGTTATCCGCGTTGGAGCCGGCGGTATCATGCTGCCGAATCATGCACCGCTGGTCATTGCAGAACAGTTCGGCACTCTCGAATCTCTATACCCGGGTCGAATCGACCTCGGGCTCGGCCGGGCACCGGGCACTGATCAATTCACGGCCTACGCACTTCGACGCAATCTCGCTGGCGATGTAGACCAGTTTCCACGCGATGTACAGGAACTACAGAGCTACTTTAGGCCCAGCCAGTCCGGCCAGCGTGTTACAGCAGTTCCGGGTAACGGGCTGGAGGTTCCCATCTGGATTCTGGGGTCGAGTCTCTATGGCGCCCAGCTGGCTGCGGCACTGGGCCTACCGTACGCTTTCGCTTCTCACTTTGCCCCAGCTGCCATGCTGCAGGCTATAGAGATCTACAGACAGCGATTCGAACCTTCTGCACAACTGGCTGAACCTTACGTCATGTTAGGCTGCAATGTGTGTGCCGCCGAAACTGACGATGAAGCCTGGCTACTGCGCAGCTCGGCACTACAGTCCACCTTGAACCTCCGGCGCGGGCAACCCGGCCCACTACCACCACCGGTCGAAAACCTGGAAAGCAGGATCAACCCCCACGAAAAGATGATGCTCGACGAATTACAAACAGCTTCAATGGTTGGATCTGCCGAAACTGTGTGCCGGGAACTCGAAGCCTTTATAGCGCTCACAGCTGCCGATGAGCTGATAATTTCTGCCCAGATCTATGACCACAGCGCAAGATGTCATTCCTACAAGATTGCAGCCGATGTCGCCATCCCGAAGGCGGCCTGATGCTGGACAGTAGCAACGAACCGACAAACACCGTAACCCACCCGGCCATCGCCAAACATCCCGCACAACAGGCATCGCGAGGGCAGCAGTGCGACCACACTGAACTCCCGACTTCAACTTTGCACGGTGCGCTGGATCGACCGGAGCGAATTCTCTGAAACAACTCACCCGCTCACTACACCAGATCTTCAGTCCACAAGGTCACATATTTCGGGGTTGGTGGGTGGTTGGCGCCGGCGGCCTTGTTCAGTTCACGGGAGCCATCCTGTTCTTTCAGGCATTCGGTGCTTACTTTCTTCTGATAGAGGATGAATTCGGCTGGAGCAAGGCGCTGTTGGCCGGAGCCTTTGCCCTTGCCCGACTCGAAAGCGGTCTGCTCGGGCCGATCCAGGGCTGGATGATCGACCGGTATGGACCACGGGCAGTCATTCGCTGGGGTCTTGTCATTTTCGGGTTGGGGCTGATTGGATTCAGTCAAATCGATTCGATCATCGAGTTCTATGTTTATTTCTTTTTCATCGCGCTCGGCACCAGCCTCGGTGGATTTCTCTCTGTCACCACAGCACTGGTCAACTGGTTTTCAAAACACCGGGCAAAGGCGCTGGCACTGTCACAGTTCGGATTTTCGTTTGGCGGAATGCTTGTGCCCATCACAATCTTTTCGCTGGAAACAGTAGGTTGGCGCATCACTGCAGCGGCTTCAGGCATTATCGTCCTGATAGTGGCCTGGCCACTGACACGAATTATCGACCACCGACCAGAGGACATCGGTGAAACCCCCGACGGGATCCCATACCAGGGGCCGACACTGTCGGCGATGAGCCAGAATCCCACAAACACACCGGCATACAGGCGGGCTGATTTCACCGCCCGGGAAGCTTTGAGAACCAGAGCATTCTGGTTTATGTCGCTCGGCCACGGCACCTCTTTACTGATTATCGGCGCCGTCATGGTTCACCTCATTCTCCACGTAAACGGACAACTGGGTTATTCGTTGACGACGGCGGGTCTGGTCGTCTCACTGATGACTGCCATGCAGATCATCGGCCTGGTTAGCGCTGGATTTCTGGGTGACCGATTCGATAAACGATTGATCGTTACCGCTTGCATGGGGTTTCATGCAGCAGGTCTGCTGCTGCTCGCCTATGCGCACAACATTTGGATGGTTATCGGCTTTGCTGTGCTACACGGCATTGCCTGGGGAACGCGCGGGCCGCTGATGCAGGCGATTCGAGCTGACTATTTTGGTGCGTCTAATTTCGGTGTCATCATGGGATGGTCGTCTTTAATCGTGATGATGGGCATGGCGCTTGGTCCGCTGTATGCCGGCTACATGGCAGACCGTACAGGTAACTATGTCAGCGCGTTCACGACCCTGGCGATCAGCGCTTTGTTCGGCGCTGTCTTTTTTCTGCTGGCAAAAAAACCGGTGAATCAGCCACGACCCGAGTCAGTCCAATCGCCCACTGAATAATCCACACCCCCACGTGCATGTGCCTTTAGGGTTATTCAGCCAAACAGATCCCCGGCTTTCTTGGGTGAGAGCCGAATCAACCGGGAAGTACACACTGCTGCCTGCCGATGCACCACAGCTTGCTGATAATCGGGATTCTTAACCATCGAAACGAACGCGTCGGTAGATGGGTACTGGGCAATAAATACAATATCCCAGCGCTCGCTGTCTGGGCCGATGAGAACAAATTCAAAGTTCGCGCTGTAGGCGATTGAACCACCCACCGCTTTGAGTATCGGCCCACTCTCCTCGCCGTAGGCCCGGTATGCTTCCTCACCGCTCAGTCCCTGGCCGTGCCAGGCATGCTGCTGCGGATATACCGCAGTTTGCCGTAACCGAACGAGGTTGAGCATATGAATTTCGCCCTCACCATTGAGAGAGCGAAAAGCTCTAAAAGCATCTCGGGTTGGATCAACATAGTTTTCCGTCATTACATGCCTCCAGATTCAATTTACTACAGTCACGGCAGCCCTATCCTTGAATTTCAGCCCAATTTAAACCATAGACTTTCAAACCCCGAACCGCAAATATCCAAATACCAGCTTGGGACCGATTTTCTATTACCCAAAATTAGCGAATATCAGTTAAGGTTTATCTTTCGTGACTGGGCCCAAGCTGCCGAAGGACTGGGCTACGACCACATCGAAGTACCCGATCACGTTTTTGGGGCAACGGCACGCGACGGCTGGTCACCGCTATACACAGAACAGGATTCGTTTCACGAGACCTTTGTGACCTTAGGCTACTTGGCCGGTGTCACCACGACAATCGGCCTAGCAAGTGGCGTGCTCATTCTGCCCCAGCGCCAGACCGGTGTGGTAGCCAAGCAAGCAGCACAAGTAGACATACTCAGCGGTGGTCGACTACGTCTTGGTATCGGGGTGGGCTGGAATCATGTTGAGTACGAGGCATTAAACGAAGACTGGAAGACCCGAGGCGTAAGACAACGTGAACAAGTCGAGGTACTTAAGAAACTCTGGTGTGACGACCTGGTTACCTACGAGGGCCGATTCCACCAACTCAATGAAATCAATATCACGCCACGCCCGGTGCAACGTCCGATCCCAGTCTGGTTTGGCGGCAGTTCAGACGCGGTTGTAAAGCGTGCAGCACAAATTGGTGATGGGTGGATGCCGATCATCGCACCAGACCACGAGGCAGAGACTAAACTTGAGCTACTGCAAAATCATCTGAGTAACTGCGGACGAGATAGAAATGCCTTTGGTATTGAAGGCTGGCTGCGAATGGATATGCCGGATCCTGATAAATGGAGCGCAGCTGTTGAAGGATGGCGCAAGCTAGGGGCCGACATCGTGATGCTCTATCCGATGTACCGTATTCCCAACTTTGACGATCAGATCGAGACCTTGCGCCGGTTTAAAGAAGTTGTGAGCGACTAACAGCTGATTCGGCGGCACACGATCAGTATAAACTGAATATAAGCTCTTACCACTCTACTTCGTCATAGACAAAGCGACAAGCCTCCTCTGAGCGAATGATATGACCGGCTGAGGGCAGCGGAAAGTGCGCAGTACAGATCAAGGTATCGCTCTCACAGTAGCGATCCAGAAAGGCGTATCGCGTTTGCTTCGCTTGCTCTGCATCCCAGTCCGGCCACGCTGTCCACTCGGGATGCAGACACTGAATTGGAGAATGCATCAGGTCGCCGCACATTACGGCTGATGCTCCCTTCGACCTTAGCGATATTGCGACATGTCCAGGTGTATGTCCGGGTGTCGATTCCAGGAAGACCTCATCGTCAAGAGCATAGTCGTCAGTGACGAGTTCGGCTCGTCCGGCCTCCAGCACTGGAAGCACGCTATCCTCGAACGGCGTCCTCGAGAATTTCTCATGCCCAACATCCCGCCAGGCTTCAAGTTCCTTCTTTGAAAATATATACCGGGCATTTGGGAAAGTTGGCACCCAGCGACCATTGTCGAGTCGGGTGTTCCAACCCACATGATCAGAGTGCAAGTGAGTACACATGACAAAATCGATCGCCTCAGGAGCTATCCCATGCTCAGCCAATGCGTTGAGATAGGTATCGTCCGTTTTCAAATGCCAATGCGGTCGCGTGGGTCGATCCTTGTCATTACCCACACATGAATCAATCAAGATGGTGTGGTGTGAAGTACGAACTACGTAACTCTGCATAGGAAACAGTAGTTGATCGGTTTCGGGATCCAACGCCTTGGGCTCGAGCCAGTGTCGATGCGGTGCCCAATCTTCTTCGGTGGTCTCCGGAAAAAAATGAGACGGACTAAACGGTGTCACTAATTCCAGCACTCGAAAAATCTCGAGGCCACCCAACTTTCTGGAACGTTTACTCATACCATCGTTCCTCCCGATCTGAATTCAAACAAGTCCCGAAAACCAACAGCGTTCATTTTTTAACCGTCTGGGTTCACCACTCTAATGGGCGCTTCACGTGCACCAGCCACAGGCCAGTCATCAGGCCAGTTATCTCGCTGCTTAAGTTCATCGGCGGTCACCATGTGCCGAGGATCAGCCACCCGATAAGGAAACAGGATACCGTCCAGGTGATCATGCTCATGCTGGTATAGATGGGCTTCCCAGTCTCCGAACTCATGACTGAGTGGGCGACCATACCGGTCATAACCATCGACCTTGATCCCACGGGGCCGACCAACATACGCCTTCAGGCCTGGGACAGACAGGCATCCCTCCCAGTACCAGACCAATTCTGGATCGAGAATCTTGAGCTCTGGATTGATCCAATAGACCAACGCGCCTGATCCGGATGGATCTCGCATCAAAAAATACCGCTCAAACCATCCAAGTTGCGGCGCAGCAATACCGTTTGCACCATAGTGCTTCAGCCCGCGTTCGAGTAGCGCCAGTCGTTCCTGGAACAAGTCAGTTTTGATAGCTAGCTTTCATGCAGCCCACAATCGACTATCATATCGCTCCTAATTAACCCGCTGTACCAAGGATCATGCGATGGTCGACTATCCGCCGCCGGAGACACAACGATAAAAACTGAAAGCTTCATCACTGTAGAAAAGAAAGACACCGACGAGCTCGGGCACCTCAACCATGTACAGGCAGTCAGATTCCTAGAATCTGCCCGGGAAGACTGGTATCAAAAATGTGGTCAGCCTGTATTCGATCCAGCCGGGTTCGGCACAGTCGTAGTCAATATTGATTACAACTATCGCGGTGAATGTTTTCTCGGTGAAACGCTGCGCATTATCACAACGCCGGTTAAACGCGGCCACAAAAGCTTTGTGTTACGGCATGAAATTATCAAGCAAGATGGATCGACACCGATTGACGGTCTCGCCACCTGTCTAATTATGGATATGAAGGCACATAAGGCGATCCCTGTACCAAACTGGATCGCTGAACACTTTCCTGATCGACCCAACGACCTCCTCAGCGGTGACTCCCGATGAGTAAGGTCCTTTGGTGGCTGGAACGTTCTCAGCTTGACCTGTAGCCTTCATAGTGGCAACTCCCGACATTTGAACTACGCCGGTATAGCTGCCCCGTCACGACGGTTGTCCGCTGCACCAGCCAATGCCCCGCTTTCTGGATCACGCGAAACAGCCTGCATACCCCCGGTAGCCCAAGAGTATGCCGGCAACACAGTAATTCGATGCCCACGAGACTCTAGCGTTTTGCGGACCGAATCACTGACCCGATTCTCGACCTGAACCTCGGCACCATCCTGCATGCGAGCCCTCGGCATATTGATTGCGTCCTGCAATTCAAGATCATAGTCGAAGTAACCGACCATAGCCTGAACCGTGGTTTGTAATATGCCGTAGCTACCCGGTGTTCCCAGAGCGAGTATGCCTTGACCATTATGAGTTGTAATAGAAGGTGCCATACACATTGCCACGCGCTGACCTGCGGTAAGCACATTCGGAGAATTCGGATCCAGATCTCCCCAGTTCAGAAAATTATTCATCACAATTCCAGTACCCGGTATCATCACTCCGGACCCGTAAGGCGATCCCAAGCTGTTTGTCAGACAGACCAGGTTACCTTCTTTGTCAGCAACCGACATTGAGGTTGTGTGCTCCTTAAGTGCTGAACGATCAAAAGGCGCTCCACTTGCCCAATTCTCAGTGGGTCCAACTATTGGCTCTCCATCACCTGCCCGCGCTACCAGTTCATCGACATCCAACAGCAGTGCATCAATATCAGAAATTTTTTTCTGGTTATTTTGGATTCGTATACCCGCAGCTATCCGAATCACTCGAAAAACCAAGTCCAGGTGGTCGGCGGATAGTAGGTCCCTTCTTTCGAAATCAAATGCTTCGAGCATCCGTAGACTAAGAAGAATCTGAAAAGACTCTTGCGGCGGTGGCAGTACGTTAACCTGACGGTTACGGTAGGTGGCTGATATTGGAGGTTCCCAAATTGGTGAGACAGCCTCTAGATCGGTCATGCCGATCGCTCCTCCGTCAGACTGAATTCGAGCCACCAGCTTCTCACCTAAAGCCCCGCCATAAAGACAATTAATTCCCTCGGCTGCAATCTGCTCCAGTGTCGCAGCAAGATCCGACAACTGTAAAACCTGTCCCGTCTGCCAATCTTGCCCCACTCGAAATACTCGTTGCCACTCCGGATCTTTTATCCGCCCGATACTGCTCCGAGTCATGGCTACAAAAAAACTCGAAACAGGGAACCCGTCCTTAGCTAGTCTTATCGCTGGCTGCAACACCTCATCGAAATTCAGGCGGCCGTAACGACTCTGCAACGCGTGCCAACCTGCCAAATTTCCCGGGGTAACTGAGGCACTTGATCCGCTTTCGGTTTTTGCCTTGTCTACCTGGTTAAGGTCAAATCCTGCCGGTACCGGGGGAATGAAATCGACGGTCTCAACTGCACTGTCAGCAGCAAGAAAAAATGTAGCGCCACCAGCGCCGGCAAGCCCAGACATGAAGGGTTCGACCACATTCAGTGCTGCAGCGGTCGCTGCTACAGCATCGAATGCATTGCCACCTTTTCGAAGGATATCGGCACCTGCGTTGGCCGCCAGAGGATGTGCCGCAGCGACTATTCCGTTTTTCGATCGTACAGTAGGACGTCCACCCAATATCTCATGTACTGACTCATTTTGATTCATGTGGTTCTCCCTCGATTTGGTACTTTAAATCTAATAACCGTCGGAATAGTTTTCCATGCTGCTCGTTTAGATCCTCTCCACCCATCATTAATCCCATTATGACAGCCCTTGCGCTCATGAGGTTACTGAAGTCCGGCTGTCCGGTGCAATAAGAAAAGCAAGTGAAGTTCCTCCAAGTGCCATTATGAAGACCACTACGATGCCTATACGCACATCATCTGCCGCGCCGAGATAAATTGTCAGCCAGGCGATTAAGGAGCCAAAAGCTAGCTGGAAACTCCCCGCAAGCCCAGATGCAAATCCTGCGACCGACCTATGAGAGGCATTAACCGCACCCATAGTAGAATTTGCGACGACTAAACCGTTAGAAAAAGCAAACAGCATAGCGGGCAGCAACAATGCCGACACCGAGCGGAACTCACCAAAAGCCAGCATAGCCATTACTCCTGTCGCAAGAATAGATAAAACTGAACCGGACCGTACCATTCGACAGATACCGTGCGTAGGAGTCAGGTTTCGGCTAACCGCGCTTCCAATCAGAAATCCAATAGGCAGTACCGTTACAAAAAATCCAAAGGCTGCAGCTGAGTAACCCAATTTATGGAACGCAAAAGGTAAAAATGATACAAATGCAAAGAAAATCGATGCCTGAAAACCAAGATTCCCGGCGAACAACATGAACTGCCTATTACTAAAGAGGCCGATATAGTTAAGGGCAACAGATCCAACGCTTAGTCGGGTCTTTTGCAACCGATGTGTCTCGTTTAAAACTATTAGTGCAGATACAAAAGCTACAACACCTAACAATACAGTAACGCCGATAGCTCCCTGCCAGCCAAAAATAGCATAAAGAACACCACCTAGTGAGAACGCGAACATAGGAGCAAGTGCAGTTGCAGACATCACCGCAGCCATGCGTGCGGCAGCCTCTCGGGGCGCATGGGTATCATTAATAATGACTCGGGACAAAACCATAGCCGCCGCAGCGCCTATACCCTGAATCAAACGCGCAGCAACTAAAATATCCAAATTAGGTGCAAAAAAAGCCAGTACTGAACCAACAAGAAACAACCCCAACCCAACCAACAAAGGTAGACGTCTACCAAATCGATCAGAAATTGGTCCAAAAAACAGTTGCCCAGCAGCCGTAGCCGCCAGGAAACCGGTTATGACCATTTGCGTCTCGTGTGCAGTTACACCAAATTCAAACGTAATACCTGGTAGTGATGGGGTAATGATCGTAGTGGCAAAAACGCTAGTCGATACGAATAGTACGAGCAGCCAAGTTGGTTGAGTCCGAGCAGAATTTTGAATTTTCACTGAATAGTTCTTGAGACCAATTAGGTAATGATAAACATGTTGAATCTGGTAATTACTGGTGTAACAAAGGTAGATTTTTCGATTACTGGCGCCCGTTTCTAGCCAACTGAGATCAGAACAAGATTAAGTAGGCCGACTAATGTTCATCACGGGCGGCAGAATTCTGAACCCATTGAGCAATCGCTACAAGTACCTACTTCGAACTAACAGCGCTACAATGCACTAACCTTACCCCATACAGGTCTCGGGTTACTTGCCGCCTTCAAACAGTACTGACCACCTGCCCTTTGAACAGATCCGTAAGTTCTTGCTATCTGTAGCTCGAGCCATGAGAGTGTGTGCCGAATGTCCCGAACATGAATCTGCTGTAACTAGATTTTCCGAAGACATCGGTACAGCTATTCCTAAATCGCCACCAGCAGAAACAATGCTACCTTCCAGTGAGCTGCGCAAAGCTCGCGATACACGCCTGGCACAACAACTTATCCGGCTCTGTGATGATCTACCGTGGACTGAATCCCCTAGAACACCTGGCATGGGAAACACTATCGCACTGTGTGTTTTCAACAATCTATTTAATTTAAAGCACCACACGGTTGGCCTACTCTATATGGATCCGCAACTCGCGTATCCGGAGCACAACCACCCACCACCTGAGCTTTATCTCACACTGTCGGGCACAGCCAGCTGGCGCTATGGTGGCTGTGACTCCTACCGAGTCGTATCAGCAGGTAATCTGCTTTACAACAATCCTCACGACTTGCATGGTGTACGCGCCGGCGACACCCCGCTACTCGCACTCTATCTGCTCTGGCACACTGAGACAGTCTGATTTGCACTCAATTCACTGCTGGTGATTCGCTAGAATCAGATTCAAGCTGCTCGCGGAGTACTGTTTTCAGTATCTTACCGTAGTTATTCTTTGGCAGACTTTTCAGAAATCGGTAATTTTTTGGGCGCTTGAAACGGGCAATATTGTCCAGACAAAATTTGTCCAGATCTTGTTTGCTGGCCTTAACGTCGGGCTTAAGAACTACGAAAGCAACCACCTCTTCCCCCCAGTCTGGATGGATACGGCCAACGACAGAGGCCTCGAGAACCGCATCATGGCGCAACAGCACCTCCTCGACTTCACGTGGATAAATATTCGAACCGCCGGAGATAATCATGTCTTTGGTGCGATCTTTCAATGTCAAAAAACCGTCCGAATCAATCACACCAACATCACCTGTATATAACCAACCATCTTTCAGTGCCGCCGCGGTCGCTTTTGGATTCTCCCAGTATCCCGTCATCACAACGTCTCCCCGAACGATAATCTCACCCGGTTGATTGTCCGCGACCAACTGTCCACTTTCTTCAACGACCGCAACCTCGACATCCGTCCGCGGGATACCGACCGACGACATTCGCTCAGAATATCTCGGGTGTGATTTTTGTTCATGCATTCGTTTGGAAAGGTAGGTGATGGTCATTGGTGACTCTCCCTGCCCATAGATCTGAATGAGTTGTGGGCCAAAAACATCTAATGCTTGATACAGATCCTGGGTATACATGGGTCCACCGCCATAAATGATAGTCCTAAGATTTGCTCGTGCCGGCTCACTTATAGCACCCGCTGCCAGTAGTCGAACGATCATGGTTGGTGCAAAGAAAAAACCTGAGCTCGGCCACTTCACCAAAAGTTCATTGGTTTCCAGTGGATCAAACCCACCACTCTCAGGTATCACCTGATTGGCAGCCTTCGCCAAATGAGGGATGCCGTAAATACCCGACCCATGGGACAAAGGTGCAGAATGGATGATGCAATCACTGTTCGAAAGACTTTCCAGATCGGCAAAATAACTGAGCGTCATTACCATCAGGTTACGATGCGACAAAGTCGCACCCTTTGGCCTACCCGTGGTACCGCTGGTATAAAACAACCAAGCCGGATCGTCTGCATTCACACTCTGGAGTGGAATCTCAGACGAAGTCAACAAGTCGGAGTAGTCAGTAGTGTACCAATCCTGCATGCCAGATCGCATAGAGTACTTCTGTAAAAGCGGGGCAATTGGTCATGGCAATCCCTACTCTGTCACCACGCCTCAGATTACATCGTTTTACAAAACTGGCCGCGAGTTGCTGCACTCGATCGGCAAGTTCACTGTAGGTCAGATAGATACCCGTAGCGTATGACACCGCCGGTGATGTACCAAAGCTACGTGCTGATTTCTGTAGTAGCGCTGCAATATTCATGAGCCAAGTCTATATTGAAGGTCGATCTGTACTGGTGCCAAGCCCCTATTTGAACACAGCCCATTTGGTTACGCACAATGCCAAATGC
>LULX01000302.1_pt1 | contig 21999 bp, 20 predicted proteins | sample 729511 | NCBI WGS metagenome assembly LULX01 (sample SAMN03860278, study PRJNA289734) | marine metagenome | biome: seawater column; feature: ocean; material: water; isolation source: Red Sea water column Station 91 - depth 500m | place: Saudi Arabia: Red Sea | collected 2011-10-15 | depth 500 m
GCAGGAATTTTAATTCTAACCATTGCATAATCGTCTGTCATTCTTGTGCCGTATGCACCATGTTGTAGACGAAAACGCCTAAAATTGTCATGATCAATTTTACCCTGTCGGTAAAGCTTTACCGTTTGGGCAAAGTTATCAGCTTCCTCTCTTCGTGACCAATCAATTTTTGGCTTTTTAGAAGCCGATTTTGATGGTCTTAGCTGTTGCGCCATCTTTTGTACTATAATTAAACAACGGATATAAATTTATGACAACAAGAATTTTGACCAACCTAATGAATTATCAAGTTGTAACTTGCCTGATAATAAATTCCCATTAGTGCTGCCTAATTTTTACCTAAGAAAAACTATTAAGCGCTTGTAATGGTGTGTTTTTGTGCAAGAATCTGTTAATGAGCAACGACCAGGAAAAATTTTTGCTGATGCAAAAGAAGTTGAAATAACGCGTGCAATTGCTGAGGAATTCTACTCTGTTTTACAAGAAAGAGCTGAATGCGATGTGATAATTATTGGCGCAGGACCTGCTGGACTTACAGCTGCACGCGAATTATCATTAATGGGATACAGAATTTTAGTTATCGAACAAAATAACTATCTTGGCGGTGGTTATTGGTTGGGTGGATATATGATGAACCCGGTTACAGTTAGAGCTCCTGCACAAAAAATTTGGGATGAGCTTGGAATTCCTTACAAAAAAGTTGGTGAAGGATTATACTTAACTCCTGGACCTCATGCAGTGTCAAAGTTAATTGCAGCAGCATGTGACGCCGGTGTAAAATTTTTGAACCTTACAAAATTTGATGACCTAGTTTTAAGACATGGAAGAGTTGCTGGAATTGTTGTGAACTGGATGCCTGTATCTGCACTACCAAGAAACATAACTTGTGTTGATCCAATTGCGCTTGAAGCAAAGATGATCATTGACGCATCAGGACATGATTCTGTTGCTGTAAAGAGACTTGTGGATAGAAATATGGTAGAATGGAAAGGAATGAATCCCATGTGGGTTGAAAACGGTGAGGAACATGTTGTTGAGAAAACAGGCGAAGTTTATCCTGGTCTTGTTGTTGCAGGTATGTCAGTCACGGAAACACACGGACTTGCAAGAATGGGACCAACTTTTGGTTCAATGCTGTATTCTGGAAAAAAAGCAGCAGAGGTTACAGACCAAAAAATAAAAGAGATTGATCATAAAATCCCACAAAAATCTGATTGAAAACATCTAAAATTTTTCTGTATGATGAACCAGCAGTTCAGGAAATACAAATTTCTAATCTAAAAAATTTCCTTCTAGAAACATTTCCAGTAGATGTAGAAATTAAAGAGTGTGTTTTTCATAATTTAGATGAAAAAACTATAGAAAAAATTTCAGCCTGTCGAGTTTTTGATATTGGATCACATTTTAAAAAGCATATACCTAATAAACAGGAAATTGATTTTGAAAAAAGCGTTTGCAAAAATACCAAGATGATGGAAAATACAACAAAGGTTGAGGATGCTGAAAGGATTGAGGATGTTGTGATGTATGATGGGTTCGAAATTCAAAATGTCATCAACTCGACTATTTCTCAGGATTGTCTTAGCCAAAATAATTTACACATCGTTTTTACAAACAAGCTAACCTGTACCTATGACAATATAGATCATAGATATCATGGTAGAGCAGTGATTTGTTCAAACCCATCTATCATATCAACTACTGGAATGATTGAGGCACCAGCTAAACCAAGAGAATATTATCTTGAAGCTATGAAGTGCAAAGTCCAAGGATTGGATATAAAATCTGTTAAAAAAAATCATAGTGGAGAATTTTTGTATTATCATGACCAAAGACTTTCAAAAATTGCTGAGGGCTATTTGCTTCAGGCTATTTTTTATTATATTACGGGCGATGCGTTCTGTGATAGCCTGGATTGCAGGCTAAACAATGCTCACTGGCAAAAAGATCTGATTTATTCTCAAATTAAAATTAGCAGACTTTGCAAAAAACACCAGAAAATTCTTGATGATCTCTGAATAATTTAAATTCATGAAACGTGGGTTTGAAACATGATGGCTGATAATGCTGGTTCTAGTGTCATGATCGAAAGAGAACCGCCGGAAAAAGCGGAAAAAAGAAAGACAGATTATGATGTGATAATTATTGGTGCTGGACCTGCTGGATATACTGCAGGAATTTATACTTCACGCGCAAGACGTACCACATTAATCATTTCTGGAATTTTGCCTGGTGGTCAATTGATGAATACAACCGAAGTAGAAAATTTTCCTGGTTTTGATAGTGGTATTATGGGTCCTGATTTAATGCAGATAATGAAAAAACAGGTAGAAAGAATGGGTGCAACAATCATACAAGATGAAGTGGTGAATGTAGATTTTAGGCACAAACCATTCAAAGTGTTAACCGCATCTGAGGAATATGAGGGCAAGGTGATAATAATTTGCACTGGTGCAAACCCAAAAAAGATTGGGCTTGATGGGGAGAAAACATTTGCGGGAAAGGGTGTTTCGTCTTGTGCTACGTGTGACGGAGCTTTTTTTAAAAATCAGGATCTAGTTGTGGTCGGTGGCGGAGATTCTGCAATGGAGGAATCTAGTTTTCTTACAAAATATGCGTCATCAATACATCTTGTACATAGAAGGGATGAATTTAGAGCTAGTAAAATTATGCAAGAAAGAGTCCTTTCAAATGAGAAAATTAAGGTTCATTTCAACTCTGTAGTTGAAGAAATTCAGGGGGGGCAAAAAGTCGAGAAGGTAATTTTAAACAACACCGAGACTGACGACAAAACCACTCTTGAAGTTGGCGGCGTATTTATTGCGATTGGTCATGACCCTAATACCACACTATTCAAAAACCAAGTTGACTTGGATGAAAATGGGTATGTTGTTTTGCATGAAAATACACAAACAAGTGTTCCTGGCGTGTTTTGTGCTGGCGACGTTCACGACCACAGATACAGACAGGCGGTAACTGCTGCTGGATTTGGCTGTATGGCTGCAATTGATGCGGATAAGTATTTGTCTGAACACGAATAGAATTACTTTACCTTTTTAATTTCAAAACGTATTTCATTTCCATTTTTTTCCATCTTAACTACTTCATGTCCAAGTCTTCTTGCCCAGCTTGCTATGTCATCCTCAGCTGCAGGATCATCAGCCAGAACAGTAAGTATTTCACCAACCTGCATCTTTGAAAGCTCAACGTTTGTTTGCATAACAGGTGATGGACAAAACAATCCTCTTGCATCCAATGTTTTTACTGATTCAGAAATTATAACCCACCTTACGTTGTTTTTGTATTCGATCAATATTAAAATCTATACGATTTTAGCTTCACCTACTGAATATATGAAATCAGATTGCCATCTTTAATAGAACACCCAAATTTCGTTCTCGAAGTAGACGGTAATCATACCCTTCAAAATTTATTTTTCTAGAGATTCTTTTTAGCGTAGCTATTGACGCTCTGTAAAACATATTCCAAAATATACTTTCAGGGCTAATCATATACAATTTGTAAAGCACTCTGATAGCCCATAATGCTCGTGGATAAAACTGTGAAGCATATTTATCTATGAATAAAGCAGAATTTTCGATTTTGTATCTTATATGTTCAAGTGCCTCTTTAGGCTGTACATACCCAGTGTCCTTAATTGTTATTTTATGATGTTTCATTGCAGAAATTATACTATCTAATTTATTCTCAGAATAAATTAGATTCATACATCTACCAATAGTAGATTTTACATGAGAATCACTACCCGCAACTACATGCAAATTTTTCTCTTCTGAAAATTTTTTTGCTTTGATATTTGAGTATACATCAACATTTGAGCTGTTAAACACTTCAAAGAGGTCACAATGAATAGAGTCCTCACGTAGTGCATCAAGTAGGCTAAAGGGGTGAGGTGCGACAGATACAGCGTCTTGCTTTTTTACTTCGTCTAATATTTCATGCAATGACATACCTGGTTTGATGGCATGATCTATTCCATAAACCAAAACATGAGATTCATTATCAGTTGTAACTTCTTCTGCAGGATATACCTTTATGGAGTCAAATTTTTTATGATTGTTTTTATATTTAACCATCTGCTGGAAACCATCAATAGTATTATGGTTTGTAACAAAAAGTACGTCAAGATCCATCACGTACGCTTGCTCTAGCTGATTAGGAATTGTAACATTACAATCATGGATTGGCTCAAGATTACCAATATTACCATTAGAGAAAACATTATGACAATGAAATTCAGATTTTAATGAATTCATTACTGTATTTTATTTTGATACGTTTTAATTATTTAAAATCATCTAAACAAGTCCTCAGCTTTTGGACGTATTATTTTTTGAATTTTTGCGTCTGAAAAATCAAATTTAAAATTTCGTACAATTGCAACAGGACAATTCTTAACTTTTCCCATGACAAGTTCAGATGCAGAACAAAGCTCATCAGCTACTGCCATAGATGTAACCTGTAGTATTTTTCCAAATGTGTCAGGTTTGCCTTTGTAGTCTATGATGGGTTCTATGCCAGTAATTCCTATAGCAACATTTGCCTGCCCTAAACGAAATGGTCTTCCAAATGTATCAGAAATTATTACAGCAGTGTTTTTCTTGGCCCTTTGTTCAATTTGTTTTTTTAATTTATCAGCTGATTGATCAGGATCTTCTGGTAACAATGTAACATAACCATCCCTAACATTGCTTTCATCAATACCTGCATTAGCACACACAAATCCATGGTTTGATTCTACAATGATTACGCTCTCTTGCATCCTAACAATCCTTTTACTCTCTGATAGGATTAATTCTACCAATCGTGGATCCTTTCCATATGAATTTGCAATACCGCTAGCAAGTAGAGAAGGATTAACAGAAGATAAATCAACAATACGCCCCTCACTCTTTGAAATTATTTTTTGAGTAAAGATCAAAATATCATAATCTTTGATTATCGCTGATTTTAGGACTAAATCTATGATATCAGCATTTGGCTCAATATCTTCTTCAATTTTTACAGGAATAATCTCCAATGCCATTATATTTTTTTAAAATGCATTGATAAAAAATATTTAGATTGATTAGGAATATGCTTCCAGTTCTAGCTTTGTCTTATAATGATTGTTTATAACGTCAATTATATTAGAAAGATCCTTTTCATCCAGTGTAACTGTAGCCAAATCTTTTACTAAATCTTGTGCACGAAAAGCGATTCCCAAGCCGCTTATATCAAATAGTTTAATATCATTTGCACCATCGACTACAACTGTTATATCTTCCCTCTTTTCATCCCATTCTGCAATTTTTGTTTTAGCTGATTTCGCCTTGTCTGCATTTACATTTACAATAACACCGTCAAGTTTTTTGTCTTTGAATACAAGTTCATTACTAAATACATAATCAAGGTGCAGTTCTTGTTTCAATCTATCAGTTATAATCGTAAACCCGCCTGAAACCGCCATTAATTTCCAGCCAGCATTTTTTAGTGTTTGACACGCCTCCTTAGCCCCGGTCATTATTGGTAAAGAATTTGCAACTTCTAAACACGTTTCATAATCTAAGCCTCTAAGAAGTTCTACACGCTGTTTTAGTCCCTCTTCCCAATCTATCTTTCCTTGTATACCTTGTTTTGTAATTTCCCATATCTCTTTTTCTTTATTCAGTTTTTCAGATAAAATAGGAAGATATTCTGCATCATAAAGAACTCCCTCAACATCAAAAATTACTAACAACTACTTTCTGATGAATTGCCGATTTCTAATAATATTAAGCTTAACAAAGATGATCGATCATAGTTAGCATTAAATCAGATATAATTTATGCAAAATCATGTCAGGAGAGCTTGAATTCAAGTATGAAGTTGAAATAAAAAACACTGAGGAAAGACAATTGATTCCAAAGGAAGTCAAGGAAGAATTGAAAGCATCTGGCATGATGGATGAAAAAGGAAAATTAAAACTCAAGGGAGTTAGCCCAAAAATGCTAAAGAGAATGAAACAGGAATTTGTAGATTGCCCTGTTCTAGAACAAAAAGTTCAGTTTATACCATGTTTTGTATGCCCTAATTTCCAAAGCAGGGTAACTGGTAAAGTGTTGTGTAAAGGGGATAAACTAAATTAAGAAAAGCTCATTATACAGACTGGTTGTGGATTATTGATTGAGCAAAGAAGTTGGTATTACTGTTTCAAAAAATGATAATTTTAGCGAATGGTATACACAGGTAGTTGTCAAGGCAGAACTTGCAGATTATGCTCCCGTTAAGGGGTTAATTGTACTAAGACCTGATGGTTATTCTATTTGGGAATCAATCAAAGAATCTCTCGATAAAAAACTCAAAGAAACTGGTCATAGGAATGGTTTTTTGCCTGTGTTAATCCCAGAGTCATTGCTTGGTAAAGAAAAAGAGCATTTTGAGGGATTTAATCCTGAAGTTTTTTGGGTTACACACTCTGGAGATTCAGAAATTGGTGATAGGCTTGCACTGCGTCCTACATCTGAAACACTTGCATATTCACTTTATTCAAAATGGATAAAAAGCTGGAGAGACCTTCCACTAAAAATTAATTTTTGGAATACTGCCTTAAGGGCCGAGATCAAAGGTACTAAACCATTTCTTAGGACGTCAGAATTTTTGTGGCAGGAAGGTCATACAGTTCATGCGAGTAAGGATGAAGCTGAAAAAGAAGTTGACGATATTTTACAATTATACAAAAAAACTATAGAAGACGAACTAGCTATTCCTGTAATAACTGGAAAAAAAAGTGAGAAAGACAAATTCGTTGGTGCTGTTTACACTAATACGCTTGAATCACTAATGCCTGACGGTAAAGCACTTCAAATGGGCACATCCCACTTTCTAGGACAGAATTTTTCCAAACCGTTTGACGTAAAGTATCTCAATGAAAATAATAGTGAAACTTTTGCATGGCAAACATCATGGGGAGTCTCATGGAGATTGATAGGAGGTATGATAATGACACATGGAGACGACAAAGGACTGGTTTTACCACCAAAAGTATCTCCTATTCAGGTTGTTATAATTCCAATTTACTATTCAAAAGAAGATAGAGAGAAGATGGTTAAGGAAGCAAACCAAGTAAAGGATACTTTATCAAGTGTTAACATACGTACTCACTTAGATGATAGGGACCAACTTACACCCGGCTTCAAATTTCATGATTGGGAACTCAAAGGAATACCAATACGAATTGAAATAGGACCAAAAGATGTTATAAAAAACCAAGTAGTTCTGGTCAGAAGACATAATCAAACGAAAACCAATCTTTCCATTGAGAAGATATCTGAGTATGTCACATTAGAACTAGAAAAAATACAGAAACAAATGTTTGAAGATGCTAAAAAAATACTTGATGAAAGAGTTGTTATAGTCTCTGAATACCAGCAATTCAAGAAAGAATTGGATAATGGAAAAATGATTGATTGTGGATGGTGTGGAAAGCAAGACTGTGAGGATAAGATCAAGGAAGAAACTGTAGCAGATTTACGTGTAATCCCTTCAGACAATCAGCAAAAATCAGAAGCATGCGTTTACTGTAATGAAAAGAGTGTTACAAATGCACTCTTTGCGAGAGGCTACTAAGACTATATAAAAAACTAGAATTTTTAATGAAAGAGTTTTATCTGGATATTTTTCCATATTGAAAATACTATGAATGAGAAAACTGATGATTCTGATAAGGTACCAGAATTCTTCTTAGAAAAGGACGGTATAACAAAGAAACCAGAGTTCGGTGAGAACCTGGTTAGAACTGATAACAAGCCAGAGAAAAAGGAATCTCCCAAAAAAACTACAGGGCTTGATGTGAAATTTAAGGTTACTATGATTCTAATAGCGGTAATAGGATTTACTGCATCAGCTTATGTTTTCAGTTCGGAACCAATGGGTGATCTAACTGATGCTATCAATATCAGTATGGTAGACAAATCCCAATTTGTTGCTCAGATTGATGAATGTGTGCAAAACCAAACTGTTGGAGACGTTACACTAAATTCATTTACACAGAAATGGGCATTTGATTTTAAGGAAAAAATTGAGAAAGCAGAGACTAATGATGAATTAGAGAGTATTATGAACGAATTCTATGCCATCGTATCTCATTGTAAGCCATAAGAGAATGACGGATACTAATAAGAAATGTGTCCTTTGTGGTTGTAAAGACCATAGGCTTATTGGATGCACTAAACACAAAGCAAAAAAATGTAGTTGTTATCAATCCTAACCAAAAATATAATATGACTTGTGTAAAAAGTGGTTTGCATGGAAACTGTATCTGAACAAAAATCAAATCTTCTAGAACAATTCACTGAAACTAGAGATAGAACATTAAAGCTAGTGAAAACACTAGAAAAAGATGATTTTGTTGTTCAGACTGCTCCTTTTATGAGCCCGCCTAAATGGCATTTAGGACATGTTAGCTGGCTCTTTGAAATTGTTATGAATAAAACCATAAAAAACTATAAAATTTATTCGCAGGAATTTAATGAATATCTCAATTCGTATTATCACCAATTTGGAGAACCACATGATAAGGATAAGAGGGGTATGGCTACTAGGCCTACTGTTGATGAAGTTCTTGAGTATTTCCATATCATAAGTCACAAAGTTGCCGATGTCTTGCAAAATGATTTGTTGGATAATAAAACATGTCAGCTTTATTTTATGGCAATACATCACGAATGCCAACATCAAGAGCTTTTAGTTTATGACTTACAACATCTCTTGGCAGGTAGATACAGACCAGTAACGGCAAATCCTTTGCCAGTGCCATCACAACAAGAACTGAATTCTGTTAGAATTGATGGAGGATTGTACTCTATGGGATACTCTGGCAACCAATACTGTTATGATATTGAGTTACCTGAGCACAAAGTATACCTAAATGACTACAAAATTGATGTTTTCCCAATAACGAACGGTCAATATCTTGAATTTATGGAAGACGGAGGTTACAATGATTTCAGGTATTGGTTATCAGATGGTTGGGACAAGGTTCAAAATGATAATTGGAACGCGCCTATGTATTGGGAAAAAGTAGACGATGTTTGGATGACGAATGACTTTTTAGGAAAGCGAGAGGTTAGGCCAAACGAACCAGTTTGCCATGTTAGCTTTTACGAGGCTGATGCGTATTCCAAATGGGCCGGCAAGAGATTACCAACAGAAGCCGAATGGGAAAAAGCTGCTTGTTGGGATGAAAAAACTCAAACAAAGACAGTTTTTCCATGGGGTAACAAACCGCCAGACATCAACAGGGCAAATCTATTGGAGTCATATCTTTGGAACTGTACTGAAATTGGTGCTTATCCTAATGGTAAGAGTCATTATGGATGCCATCAGATGATTGGAGATGTATGGGAATGGACATCCTCAGAATTTACTGGTTACCCTGGATTTAAATCGGGATTTTCTGAATACAATGACAAGTGGTTTGCAAATCAAAAAGTGTTAAGAGGAGGTTCCTTTGGTACACCTTCAATCTCTATACGTGGTAGCTATAGAAACTTTTTCAGATTGGATGAGAGATGGCTTTTTTCAGGATTCCGGTGCGCTGAAGATATTTAGTTATTTTTTGAGAGTAAAACTAGACCAAAATATCTCTTCTCATCACACCATATATCTTGGATTTGAAAATTAGACAATGTTGACATTTCTTTGATTTGTGAAATTGTAAATTTAAAGGAGTTTTCAGTATGTATAAGTTCATTATTCTCTATATCTAATGCTAAATCAGCCTTGGGAATACTCACTATCTGTTTTCCCAAAGAACGTAAGTACATCTCAATTCTATTCTGATTTTTGTTGTATGCCGCATAATGCGCAAACTTGTTTACGTCAAAATTAGCGTCCAATTCTGAATTAATTCTTGATAAAACATTGAGATTAAACTGCGCTGTGATGCCTTGTGAATCATTATATGCCTTCTCTAATACTTCCTCATCTTTTGTAAGATCCAGACCGAGCAAAAATAGGTCATTACTCTTCATCAGGGAATTTATTTTTTGTAAAAACCCTAACCCAGTGATGGGGTCATAATTTCCAAAACTAGATCCCAGAAATACGATTAGATTATTCTTATCATCGTAATTTTTAACTAGATCTAATGCAGGTTCATAATCATCAATTATTCCAGTTATACACAGATTTTTGTAATCATTTTGTAATTCCTTACAACTCTCCCTGAGAATATCAGATATGTCGATTGGGAAATATTCTATATGTTTTTGTGATTTTTCAAGAATATCAATGAGTATTCTGGTTTTTGTTGATGAGCCACTTCCCAATTCTACTAATCTAAAATTCCCATTAAGGTAATGTGGTAGTTTTTCCTCTAGTTGTCTTAGTATAGCAACTTCAGTTCTTGATATATAATATTCAGGCAAAGTGCATATTTTTTTAAAGAGACATGAACCCTTTTCATCATAGAAAAATTTTGGGTTGATTGATTTTTGTTTTTGGCTAAGACTATAGGATAATTCTTGTGCAAATGTTTTTTGAGTTTTTTTTCTGCTTGGTATAAAGTATCTAAGGGCATTCACTAATAGCGTGTTTTGTATATCCTAATTCATTTTGTACTGTTTTAAGGCTCATAAATTTGTCCAAAAATTAAACCAAATAAAGCCCTTCTGGTACAGTAAAGCAATTTTTGTCATTCTTGATATAGTAGATATGTAAAGACGATTTGTTGGAAGAGATTCTGAGAGTAGAAAGATTATCAAAACAGTTTGTTAAAAAAAATATTCTCAGTTCAAATATTTCTATAGTAAAAGCAGTAGAAGATGTTTCATTTTCTCTTTACAGCGGAGAGGTTCTGGTAATTGCAGGGGAATCTGGTTCTGGTAAATCAACAATAGCTAAACTCATTCTGGGAGCTACAGATCCTGATTCTGGAGAAATATTTTTTGAAGGCAAAAAATCTAATGATGTACCAAACATTTTGAAGAAGATTCGTATGCAATGTCAAATGGTATACCAGGATCCATATGATTCGATTAATCCTAGAATGAAAGTAGCAGATATTATCTCTGAACCGTTAGAGATTCACAATATTGGTGATAATTTAGAACGAAAAAAAATTATTCTTGATGCACTTCGTGAAGTAAAACTTGAGCCGGTCGAAGATATTGCAAATAAGCATCCACATATGTTGTCTGGAGGACAAAGACAACGTGTTGTACTAGCAAGAGCGCTTGTATTAAGGCCTAAAGTAATAATTGCTGATGAACCAGTATCTATGTTAGACGTATCAATACGAGCAGAAATACTTGAGCTGATGAAAGAAATACAGAAAAAAAATAATATTTCGTTTATCTACATAACACATGATTTAGCTACAGCGAGACATTTTGGGCAAAGAATCATTATTTTATATCTAGGTAAAATTATGGAAGCGGGACAGATAGATCAGGTTTTGGAACGGCCTAGACATCCATATACTCAAGCACTGATTGATGCAATATCAGAACCAGATCCTGATAACTTGAATAAAGAAAAAAGAATTAGGATCAACGAACCGATTGACATAGATGTCTATTCGGGTTGTAGGTTCCGTGCTAGGTGTCCATACGCAATTGAAAAATGCAAGGATGTTCCACCGCTTGAAATAAGTGATGGGAAAGCAGTTGCTTGTTTTGTCGATATAGATTAGTTAGTGATTGAAGGAACCCTTTTGTCTTTGTATGTCACAACATTTGAAACCCCATTCTTGGGAAATACTCCGTAGATGAGTTTTGCTTTTTCTACAACAGAGTCTTTAAGAGAAACCATGATAAATTGACTGCCGTTTGACCTTTCTTTTACAATTTTTGAAAGTCTTTCAGAGTTTGGTGCATCCAAGTGTGCATCAATTTCGTCAAATAAGTAAAATGGCGAAGGTTTAAGCTTTTGTAGCGCTAACACAAAGACCACCGCAGCAAGAGTTTTTTCTCCACCACTAATGGAGTTAGATTCTCTTTTGGGTTTGTTTTGGAATTGTATGAAATAAGAAATGCCTGAATCGAATATGTCATCTTCATTTTCCATCTCAAGCCATGCATTACCACCAGTCATCTTGGAAAATATGGCCTTGATTTCATTATCAACCGTGTCAAAAGCCTCTAAGAATAACTGTTTTTTCTCTTTCTCAATACCTTCAATAAATGACCAAATTGCGTTACGCTCCTCCTCAAGTTCATTTTTTCTGCTAGACATAGAGCGGTAGCCAGTTGATATGTCTACATATCTTTGTGGCGCTATAGCATTCAATGATGTACTTAGAGAGTTTTTTTCCTTTTCTAGTCCCTGAATGAATGGTTCAACGTCAAAAGTTTCAATCAATTCATCAAATCCAAATGAGACCAAGATCTTCTTTAGTGATGACTCTTCTCCCTTGATTCCATTAAGATCTCGCTTAAGCATGTCATATTCTCTTTCGAGGTGACCGGTTTGTTTCGTAATATTACTAACTTTTCCATTTTTTTCGCCTAGTTTACTATCAAATTCATTAAGCTGGGATACAGACCCCCCTGAAGTAGAAATTAAGTCCTGCTCTTCTTGCCTTAATTTTATGAGGTTTTTGTCAGAATTGTCTCTCTTATCTTTAAATTCACTGATTGTGTTCTTACATTCTGTTTTTTCTTGATCAAGAGAAGACTGCTCTTCCAGAAGTGTACGAGTTTGTTGTTTCCTTCTGTTTTCTACTAAAGATATGTTTGCTTGGGAATCGCTAAGTTCCCCATGTATTCTAGTATTTTCAGAATTTAATGAGGATTTCCTATTGTTTAGCAAGGCTATCTCACTTGCAACTCTCTCTTGTTCAATGTCTGAATAATTTTCGCTTACTAAACTGATCCTCTGCTTAATGGATTCAAGACTTGAGGATAATTGGATGCTTCTTATATCCAGGCTTTCTTTCTGTATTTCCAATTGTGAATTCCTATTCAAAGATTCATTGTGTATTTTGGATGCTGAATCAATTTGAAATTTTAAATTATCTTTATCATTAACCGCATTTCCTAATTCTGTTTCAGAAATTTGAAGCCTTTCCATATGGGATTTCAATCTTTGATCAATTTTCCTGATAGAAGATTTCTTTGTCTGCATATGACTGCGCAGCAAACTTATTGATTGAATCAAGCCTTCAACTGATGAACTTTGGGAGATTATTTTTGCTAGCTTGGAGATTTTTGAATTGATATCAACAATAACAGCGCTTGATTTGGATTTAAAAAATTCTCCATCTATTGAAACAGCCCTGTAACCGGCCTTAGATATCTTATATGCATCCTCACGTGTTAGTGTTAAAATTACATTTCCAAACAAAAATCTGGCAATTGGGCGGTATCTTCTATCGCAATTAATATAATCAGATAGAACACCTAGCACACCAGAAGTTTTAGGTGTCTTCAGATTGAATTCAGGTATTGCATTAAGTGGAATAATCTTTAGTTTTGGAAGGTTTTTTTCTCTTGCTACTTGTGCCAGGCTTACTAGTGTCTCAAAATCAGGAACAACCATGGCCTTGAGCCAATCAGAGCTGACAGCTAAAATTGCATGCTCATATTGCTTATCCCAAGATAGTATTTCGTATACAAGACCCTCAATTCCAAGTTTTTTTGCATCTCCCTTTAGTTGAGAGATTGTGTAATCTTCATGCATTATTCCTTTGACAAGTTTGATCTTTTCATTATAATGACTGGCAGCTTTAGATGACTTTTCCAAAATTAATTCTAATTCAACAATGTCATCTTCTATCTTGCTTCTTTGTTTGGAAAGTTGTTGTATTCTTGATTTTATTTCCATGGATGTTGACTTGCGATTAGTTACAATTCTATCTAGTTTCTGGCCGTATTCTTTTAGCTTTGCTAAAGTGTTGGTTCGAGATTTATTTTTTTCAATGTTTGCATTAATTTTATTTTGTATGTCTTTTTGTTGAGACTTGTTCTGTGACCTTGAAAGCATTTCATCATGTTGCTTATTTTTAAGTTCAGAAATTTTTTTGTCTATCTCAGTTTTTTTTGCTGCTAGATTTGATTGTTGTTGTAAAACCGTTGTTAGTTTAGAATCAAGATTTTGAATCTTCTTGTCACTTGTACTTTTTTGTCTTTTTAATTCAGAAACATTTTCTTTGGCTTTTTCAAGCTCTTTATCTACTACTCCTTGATTTTTTTTCATTTGTTCAAATTCGTTTGCTATCTCAAGAAGTCTTTTGTTAATTTGATCAATTCTTCTTTCTGAAGTTTTTATTTTGCCGTCATAATCATGGAACTCCGCTAGCTCATTACTTAGTTTAGTATCAATAGTAGATTTGGCCTTGTTGTATGCATTGAAGTCCTCTAAGAATTCTGATTTTTGTTTTTCTAATTCATCTATCTCTTTTTTGAAAATAGTCTGTTCTTCTTCCAGTTCTTTTGTTTTGGATAAATTGGATTCTAGTGTTTTTTCTTTCCCAATTTTTTCATTCTTAATTGTTTTAAGTTTGGATGCTGCAGCCACAGCTCTAAAGCGATCTAATTCTTGCCCGATTAGATCGTGGCGTAGTTTGAGGTTTCGTTCAATTTCTAATTCATCTATCTGTTTTTTTACCTCACCCATTTTTGCCATTGCTACTTCTAATCGCTGATCGGCTTCAGTTAGCTGTTTTAGTGATTCTGCCTTTTTTTCATCAAAATATGAAAGACCAACTAAATCTTCTATTGTTTGTCGCTTTTCCTCACTTGAAAATTCAGAAATCTTTGTCACTGTTCCTTGTTGGACAGCGTTCAATTGACCAAGCCCCGCATTTGCCATATCAAGTAGATCTAGGATACGGTTTCGGTTGATTTTTTTACTATCTAGAAAATAATCACTATCGCCTTTATCACCCATTTCACGTGTGATAGTAACAATATCAGAATCTACAGGGATTTTTCTATCAGTATTATCAAGCTGAACTCGAACACGAGTCATCTTAGGCCCGTGCCTTTTTCCTTCAATATCGTGTATAAGAGACCTAAGACTGCCTTGTCCACGCAAAACCTTCCATTTATTCTCCCCCATTGCAAATTGTATTGCATCCAAAATGTTACTCTTCCCTGAGCCATTTGGACCTGAAATAGATACCAGACCCGGTTCAAAGTTTACTGTAGTATTTTTAAATCCAAATGATTTGAATCCAAAAATATCTACTTTTTTAATATGAACCAATATGTAACTGATCGCTGAGCCCTGAATATCAACTACTGACAAGTTTAGTTGACTATGGTAACAATAATTGTGGATATTTTACTAATAGAGAAATTTAGTCTTCGCCAGCAACAAACTTTTCGCATGCAGTCTTTGCCTGAGGGTCACTCATCTGTTCTATGGGATGTTTCATCAAATATGCACTTGCAGGTATGATTGGACCACCAATTCCCCTATCTAGGGCAATTTTTGCAAGTCTTATTGCATCAATAACTATTCCTGCAGAGTTTGCTTTATCGTCGACTTCTAGTCTCACTTCCATATTATATGGTATGTTTGCCCATTGTCTACCTTCTATTCTCATGAACATCAGTTTTGTATTATGCAAAAATGGAATAAAATCAGAAGGGCCAACATAAATTTGATCATCATCAAGACGCTCATCTAACTGGCTTTGCACACTTTCAGTTTTTGATATTCTTTTGCTCACAAGGCGTTCCTGCTCTTTCATATTAAGAAAATCTGTATTTCCGCCAACATTGATTTGGTATGTCTTTTCAATTTTTGTACCTCTGTCATTACATAGCCTAGCTAGAGTTCTATGAACAATTGTAGCGCCCACTTGCCCCTTTATATCATCACCAATTACAGGGACATTTTTTTCTACAAACTTTTGTGCCCACTCTTTATCAGATGCAATAAACGCAGGCATACAGTTAACAAAAGCAGTATTCGTATCAAGACAAATCTGTGCCCAAAATTGTGTTGCCTTTTCAGAACCTACCGGTAAATATGAAACAACAATTTCAGCTCCTGTTTCTTTTAAGACATCTTTGACCTCTTTTTCCAATTCTGTTGCACTTTTCCCACTTTCGATTGGTTTAACCCTATTTTCTACCCAAATGCCTACACCATCTAAGGTTGGACTTTCATAGACTTTGAACTCTGTTTTTGGCATTTCATCCTTTGGAATCCAATTAACCATGTTTGGGTACTCATAAATTGCTTCATTGATTGATTTGCCTATTTTATTTTCACCCACATCAAACCCTGCTACAAACTCAATATCATGAATTCCGTAATCCTGAAGTTTTTCGTGAATTATTCCAATTACTTGCTGAGAGGGGTCTTTTCTATAGTATTCTATACCTTGAATTAATCCAGAAAAACAGTTACCAATTCCAACAAGAGCAACTTTAATTTTTTTAACCATTTGTGGATACAACCCATGATAGACTTTTAAGGCTTACCTGACTGCTGGAGATTTTTTTTTAAGTCAGAATTTTATAGTCGAATCATAATTTTACAATAATGATCAAGTCAGGAAAACCTGTAGAGGATTTTTCCATTACCAAAGATATGCAAGTAAATAAAATTTTTGAGCAAATGTCAAAATCTGGTGGGTTTGAATCACGTAACTTAGCTGATGGTCTCTATGCACTTACCGATATGATCAAAGATGAAAATTGTTTGAAATTTTTATCATTTGTAGCTGCGATCACATCAACGGGTTTGAGAGGCGTGATCAAAGATATGACTAAAAAAAAATGGTTTGATGTTGTTATAACAACTTGTGGTGCATTGGACCATGATATTGCTAGACACTTTTCAAATTATAATCAAGGTTCATTTACAATGGATGATGCAGAACTAACGAAACAAAACATTCACAGACTAGGCAATGTTCTGGTCCCAATGGAAAGCTATGGACCTATAATTGAAGAAAAAATGCAGTCATTTTTAGAAGAAGAGTATGCTAAAGGAACACGAGAAATGTCTACTGAAGATATTTGTAGAATGATTGGATCTCATTTGGGCGAAGACTCGTTTCTTTACTGGGCTTACAAGAACAATGTAAAAGTTATAGTTCCTGGAATTGTTGATGGCGCGGTAGGTAGTCAAATCTGGATGTTTTCACAAAAACATACTGATTTCAAATTAAACATCATTAAAGACTCTGATACACTTGCCGGCTTGATCTTTAAAGCAAAAAAATCAGGAGCGCTTATGCTTGGTGGCGGAATATCAAAACATCATACGCTATGGTGGAACCAATACAGAAATGGTTTAGATTTTGCTGTATACATCACAACGGCGCAAGAATTTGATGGAAGTTTGAGTGGAGCTTTGGTACGTGAGGCAATCTCATGGGGCAAAGTAACACAAGATGCAAAACAAACAACAATTCATGGTGAGATAACAACAGTTTTGCCATTTCTATATTTGGCATTATTGACTACATTGGAATAAGTAAATTATAATTATCATAACAAAAGAAACAAAGCATGAACCCAGAACTTAGAATAAAAGAAACTGCACCTATTCATGTTGAGGGTGGGTTTATGATTAATGGATTTCCATCAACCGGAATAACAAGTGCGATAGCAGCTGAATTTGTAATCAATGGTTCTCAATTAGAACCTGCAGCAATCATAGACTCGGATAGTTTTCCACCAATAAGCATTGTCAAAAATGGATCACCAAACTATCCTACAAGAATTTTTGTAAACAATGATCTTAAGGTGGCAATTTTTTCTTCTTATGTCACTATTGATGTAGTTTTACATCGTGCTATAGGAAAAATGATGCTTGATTGGGCCACAGAAAAAAAATGCTCAACAATTATCAGTAGCATCACAACAAAATCAACTTCCAAGGAAGTGATTGGTGTGGCATCTACAGGAGCAGCAAGGGGTAAACTTGTAGCTGCAGGAATTAAAATTGCTGAACATGCAACAATACCTGGAATTCCAGGTGTTCTCTTAAACGAGGGAATGGTTAGGGGCCAAGATGTGATTGTTCTGCTTGTTGGTTCTGAGAATAATAATCCTGACCTGAGAGCTACTTCTAACCTATGTGATAGTTTAGTAAAATTGATACCTCGAATATCAAATAATCTATCTTTATTGGAAAAAGAAGTAAAACAAATTGAAGAAGGTATAAAACAAGCAGAAACAGAAAGCCGAGATCTAAGTGAAAGTATGTATCGGTAAAACAATGTTTGGTTATATTCAGAAATCTAAAGCGCAATAGTAAAAAATCTATCTCTAAAGTTTTTTTATGTCAATTTCAATTTTTGACACAGGACGTTTTCGACCGTCCTTGGATTCTAATAAATCAGAAGATATACGAACGTCGCTAATCTCATAACCAACATCTTTCATTCGTTTTACAATCATTTGAGAAGCATCAATCGCCTGAGTAATACGTTTCCCACGTCCTGCTATTGTGACAATTGGTAAAGATGCAAGTTTCCCCAGGATTGCAGACACATATGACATAATTGGTTTTGTTCCCATAATAATCAGGTCATGTACTTGTTCTGGATGTTCTGGTTCAGTCTCTGTCTGTGGTTCAGTCTCTGCCTGTGGTTCAGTCTCTGCCTGTGGTTCAAAAAGTTGTTCCTCTTTAGAGCTTTCTATCTCATGGGTTTTTTTAAATTCAGAAAGAATTTCTTCTGCATCACTACTTTCATTTTCTGCATTCATTGATTATATTATCATGATGTCTAGATTATAGGTTTTATTTCATCTTTCAGGAACAAATAATCACTGTCGATTCAAATTTTCTTTTTCTATATATTCTTCTAGAATTTTTTCAATATTCTCTTTATTTGATGCTTTAACTTTTGAAATAATTTCTTCTTCTTCAATTTCATAACAGTTTAAAATTTCACTATGATCTTTGTATATAATAAAAATTTTATTTTGAAAGATGCAATGGTAGATAGTTTCGGGTTTCATTTGTTCAGGTTTTATCTTAATACCGTCCTTTTCAATCGATAATGGATATGACATGATTAACTCTTGATAATACTCAATAATTGTCTTTTTCGATATTGTAATATTCCTTTTAATATAATTTAGTATATGAAAGAACGTATAATACTTCATGTGGATTTTGATTATTTTTATGCCCAGTGTGAGGAAGTGAGAAATCATGACCTTAAAGCTAAACCAGTAGTGGTGTGCATGTTCTCAGACAGAGGTAATGATAGTGGTGCTATTGCCACTGCAAATTATACAGCAAGGGAATTTGGCGTTAAATCTGGTATGCCAATCAAATTTGCAAAACAAAAACTGAAGGATAGAGATGATTCAATATTTTTGCCTCCGGATTTTGAATATTACTCAGATATGTCTGAAAAGTCTATGAACATAATCAAGGAGTTTGCAAATATCTTTGAGTATGTTGGGAGGGATGAAGCATATCTTGATGTCTCAGAGAAAACTGAGTGTAATTTTATAAGAGCAAGTCACATTGCCCAACAGATAAAAAATTTAGTTAGAGAAAGCACGCAACTAACGTGTTCTGTTGGGGTCTCGCCCAATAAGTTGCTATCAAAAATTGCATCGGATTACAAAAAGCCAGATGGACTTACTGTTATAACTCCGGATAAAATTTCTGCATTTATCCAAACTTTGAAGATAAGAGATATTCCCGGTATTGGAAAAAAAACAGAAGAGAAATTGGCTGAGCAGGGAATAAAAACTACTTTACAAGCAAAAGATCTGGATATTTTCACGTTAAACAAAATGTTTGGAAGGAAAACTGGTACGTACATATTCAATGCAGTAAGGGGTATTTATGATGAACCAGTAGCCCCAAGGGCACCAACTATTCAAATAAGCAAAATTACTACGTTAAAAAAAGATTCGAATGATTATACTTTTTTAGAGGAAAGCCTACTTGAATTATGTAATCAATTACATGTTGTAATTCTGAAGAAAAATAAGGCATTCAAATCAGTTGGAGTACAATTCACACAAACTGATCTCTCGAACAAGACAAAATCAAAGATGCTAAGAAATTCCACTTCTAGTTTAGATGAACTACAAAAAACTTCAAAGCAATTACTTCATGATGCACTGGAAAATCAATCAATGTTGGTAAGAAGACTTGGGATTAAAGTGTCTGAGCTGTCAGAGTTAGAAGGCCAAAGTAATATAACAAATTATTTTTGAAGTGACGCTTCTTTTTTCTTCATTCGCTTTGTTTCAATTACAGTTACAACGAGTAAAAATGCAAACAACCAAGGCAAGAACATTATTTCCCCGGCAACAGAATGATATTCCTCAAATTCTACTGGATTTGTTGAAACCTTCAAAGCAAATACTGATAATGAAAATATTCTAATCAGATTGATAACAATAGTGCCTATTATTCCTAGGCCAAAATACATGATCTTTCTATTTTGTTTTATATTCATCTTAAGCAAAAATGCCATCATTACAAGCGAATAGATAACTACGCTATGCACACCAGCTGATGGCCAAAAAACTTGTAAGGCGAATGGACCATGATCACCCCGTAAAAACATAAGATTGTCCCTTGCAGTGGCTGTTCCAAGCTCAAATGCATTAATTACCCAAACATTTGTTTGCACTAAATGTGGTACAAAGTACTGTAACGGACCCAACGTATCGTATGGAAAAAATGCATCAAGGGATAAGATTATTGCACTGCCTCCAAGAAAAACTGGTCCAGCAATAACTATTCTAATCCATTTCTTACCAAACATAAGAATAGATGCGGATATAGCAAAGATTGTAATCACAAGAAAATCCCAAAACCATTCCCAGGAGTATATTAGTTGAACGTTGAATGCAGGTGCAGCGTTAATTATGTAATCGTGTAATCCAAAATCTAATAACACAAAGTAAATTATTGTAGCAATAGCTAAAGGAATTCCAAAAATAAGACGTGTTCTTGAAACAATAAATTTTATCCCAATTATCTCAGCTACGATAAATGCAAGTCCAAACAGAAATCCCCCACGGCCCTGATTCCAACTCATACTGAAGGAATCTGGATATACAGCTAGTACAAATAGAATAGGGCTTGCAATTAGTAACATGGATAAAATTGTGTTTTTATGCATCACTCTAAATCAAAAAAAAGTTCAATAAAACGCTATAGAAATGGCCTGTATTGTAGTATTAGAAAAATTCTGTGATTGATTTTTGCTTTAGCATTTTAAGTAATCCGCCCCTAGAAAGCCACTCGGATTTGCTTATGCTCATCCTTTTTGATGCAAAGTTAACACTATCACCAAAATTTTCCGCAATGTATGGTTCTTTTTTCATTGCTGCACGTACTGCTTCTCTAATTTGCCAAACACCAACCGGAACAGCATATTCTGGTCTGATTTCACGTAATACAAGAACAGCAGCTTGAAGTTTTTTCTGCACAAGATATTCAGCTACACCAAGTTTAGCTGCAAAATAAGCACCCGCTATGACAGGTGGATGATCAATACCTCTTGCGTCCTCGCTGTCAAAACCAAAGCCCACTTTGTTTTCATCATGCCATGCTTCTTGCATTTCAAAAAGCCAACGATGCGGAAATAAAATAACTGAAAACATATTTCCAAGATGATCATGAGAAAATACACGGCAAGAGTCAATGAGATCAAATTCAAGTATTTCAGAAACAAGTGATTTTGATATTATGTTGTCGGTAGCCGTGATACTCCATTTTGTTGGAACTAATTTTCTTTTTTTTCCAAGCATTCCAATGCTGAAACACATTTGGATTTTTGAAATATCAATTCCCTGATTGTATAATGTTAATACAGCATCCTGTGCCTTTAGATCGTGATCATAATAAACGCGCTCTATTGACTTGTCAGATCTTGTGCCAAAAAATTTAGCAGATTTGATATCGCCAACTGGCCCAAAAGGCGCACTTTCTCCATCGATAGTTGTTACAGGTAAAGTAGTTTTGTGGAATTGTAGATCAGTGTCTATTGAATGTGAAGACATTGCAACTTCATGAAGGTTTTCAATAAATCGACCTTGTGTATTTTGAATAGGTAACTTCTCTATTCCT
>LULX01000245.1_pt1 | contig 21984 bp, 11 predicted proteins | sample 729511 | NCBI WGS metagenome assembly LULX01 (sample SAMN03860278, study PRJNA289734) | marine metagenome | biome: seawater column; feature: ocean; material: water; isolation source: Red Sea water column Station 91 - depth 500m | place: Saudi Arabia: Red Sea | collected 2011-10-15 | depth 500 m
CATCATGACCAGTATCATCTACACCGACTGTTAGAGTACCGACCATAGTTGAATTGCCAGTCACATCAAAACTGCCTGTAACATCTAATTGATCAGCAGATTCATCCCACTCCATGTATTTTCCAGCAGTTGCACCAAAAAACTTCACATCGTGACCAGTATCATCTACGCCAACTGTTAGAGCACCAGTAAGTTGTGTATCACCAGTAATAATCATCTTATCAGCAGATTCATCCCACAACCAAGATTTTCCAGATGTTGCACCAAAAAACTTAACATCGTATCCAGTATCATCTTTGCCGACTTGAACTGTTCCTTGAACATCAAGCAAAGATGCAGGAGCAGTTGTGCCGATGCCGACTTTTCCATCACTCGTTATTCGCATTTTCTCAGTTGCAGCTTCAGATGCAGCTGTTTTAAATACTAATTCGGCCGCATTATTATCTGCCGCAAATGTATCATCTGCTTCCGCTTGAATACATGCAGCAATTTGAATTGCATCAGTTCCACTCGCTTCTAATGGAGCAATGAATTGAATCATTCCCAAAACATCCCCATCAATTATAGTAGTTTCAGCAGTAGACATTCTTAGAACAGATGCAGAAGCAGCTCCTGTTCCCGCTGATCCTCTAATGTCAAATTGTGCGCCAGGAGCTGTGGTGTTTATACCTACGTTTCCGCTCGTGTCTACAGTAATTACTGCCGAACCATCATCTTCACGAATGACAATACTATCACCAGTTGATGCTTTTATCTCACCATCAGTATCTACTATGATTCCATTTACTCTTAATGAACCTTTTGCCATTTTATTTTATCCTAATTTGTTATAGCTTGTGCTTTAAATCCTGCAATAATCGAGTATCCTGCACGATTTCCCATAACGACACTCCAACGATTTGAATCAGCAGTTACACCTATTCCAATTTTTCCATCAGTAAAACTTGATATGGAAGAGTAATTTCCTGCATCCTTGACTTCTATTTCATCACTTATATTTCCTGCATCATATGCTCTGTGTGCATAACAATCACTTGCAACATTTGTTTCTGCACGAATCAGTATGTGTGCAGTTCTGTAAGCATCATTTGTTGCAGTTGCGTGTCTTGCAGAAACAAGAAGATTAAAAATAGCAGTTGTATTTGAAGTTAGATCATCGCTTGTCAGTAAAGTTGCGACCCCCTCATCTGCAATTGTTATACTGGTATTTGAAATGTCCGTAGATGATGGAGTAGAATACGATCCAAAATTTCTTATTGCAACAACTGCGTTTTGAAGAAGATTAACTGTTGTATCTATTGTAACATATTGATCATCACGATAGTAATCTGTATCTTCAACCAACAGCATTCCATTGAGAAACACCATCACTTTGTTTATAAGAGTCATGTTGTTGACTCTTTGTGAAAATACTTTATTGTATTCTATACTTGTTCCATCCGCAGAAAATGTAAGTGCAGAAAAATCCATTCCTTCAAGAACTACTGCATTTGCACTTGTTCTTGTTTTAACACGATATCTTCCAGTAGTAATTGTACCAGAACCAGTAGCTGCAGTTATATTAATTACATCATCAACTACAAGACCATGTGATGTTTTTGTTAATGTATCAGTAGCAGTAGTATATGTACCACCTGTAACAGCAGTTGAATGGTATGCAGCTTGTGCCGAACTAATAGTGGTATTGGTTTCAATTATCGTTTCAGGAAGAGTTGGATTCGCAAAATTGTAAGAAACTACTTCTATAAGATCAGTCGTGGCAACGGCGGTGTTGAATGTTATAGTTGAAGTTCCTGAGAGAGTGTAGTCACCGTTGGCTCCAGATCCCTCTTTTTGCATGACTCCGTTTAGATAAACGAAACACGCTTGTTGATCAAATGCTTGTGAAGGATTTAGAACAGTATTTCCACTTGTCAAATCCGATCCAGCATGAACACTTCTTCGTAGATGCTGTTTCGCATTATCGTAACCTCTGAATCCAGAAAGATATTTAATACCCATTTTGTCTAATCCTTTAAATTATGCATCTTTAAGTATTGACATACATACATCAACTGCCGATGCAGCACTTGCAGTTACACCTATATCTTCGCCACCTTCCAATACTATTTTACCTTGAACTATTTCTATACTATCTCCTGCCGGAATAGTTACATCCTTTGCTAGATGAGTATGATTATCCGTATCATGAGCACCGATCACAACTGTAACATTAACGGAAGTAGTTAAAATATTGGAAATCATTAATCCAATCATAATAACTGCCTTGCCAGAAGATAGTCCTGTAATACCATCTGCATAAGTGGTACTACCATCAACTATCCACGTTTGGGTAGTCCCAATTGCTCGTGCTTGATGATTTAAAAATGCTGTTGCCATTTGTTATTCTCTCTATTGAGTTTCCTAATTAATATTTATTTAACCTAATGCAATCGAAACTGCAACGGAAAATGCTTCCGTAGACATATTTTCATATGTCGTTCCAGTTGAAACACCTTCAAATTTTGCCAATGTAGTATTAAATCTCATTGCACCTACTGTCGCTGCAGCTAATGTTGAAGTTGCACTTGCGCCAGGTTTGTCAGCAGTAGTTCCTTTTGGAAATACAAACTGTCCAGAAGATTGCACCATCACCGAATCATTTAATTTCCAATAATTGTCCGTATCATCCCATTTAACAAAATGTTTTGCAGAGCTGCCAGGAACTACAAGTCCTGCATCATCTACTGCCGCATCTGTCTGTGGCCCAACCCACGAAAATGTTCTGTTTGAATCTCCTGTTGCATCAACTCCCTCAGACATTAAAATATTATCTCCTGCATTTGCAGCAGTACCATCAGTACCATCAAGTACCAAATATCCAGTAGCGGTTCCTGTAACCGTTCCGGCTTCTAATTCAAGATTTCCGTCAATGGTTTCTATTTCAAACGTATTGGTAGTTTTGTTTGCAACTGTAAATAATTGTTCAGAAGGAACTCCAACCGTTCCACTAGATGTTCCAGAAGATGCAACAACAAAAATTACTTGTCCATCATTTAATCCATGTGCAGTAGAAGTTACAACTGCTGGACTTGCAGCAGTATAAGTTGCACCTGTTACTACATTACTTTGAGCCCCAAGAACGATTGAGGAATCTCTCGCAAGAGTAGTTGTTGTGTTAATCTGTGTTGTTGTACCTTGAACCGAAAGGTTTCCTCCGATTGATAAATCTCTTCCAACTGCAACATCACCAGATTGTTCTACTGTAAAAATATCTGCTGAACTGTTTGCAACTGTGACTGCTTTTGCAGTTGTGTTTGCAGCTCTTGCAGAATCAGCGGTATTGGTTGTAGATAATGAAATTAATTGTCCTGTATGTGCAGCAGATGAATTAATTTGCATTCCATCACCAGATGTTAATGCATTTCCTACAACTTCAATAATATTTTTGGTTGTTGTCGATGAATCTATTCTTAAAGATGCATTTGAAGTTGCATGAGTGGAATTAACTTTAACACCATATGCACCGTTTCCTGCTGTAACAACACTAAAAGTTGCGACATTTGCAGCGGAACTTAATGCATGACTCTGATTTAGTTCTAAAAGAGCACCAGCAGTTGACATTGATGCAGATGCAGAAGAAATCTCTACACCCGAACCAGTTGTCAATCCAGCAAAATTAAAATGTGCTCCAGTTGCAGTAGTAGTTGCAGCATCTATTGTAACTGCATTTGTAGTTTGCTGTTCCGAATCAATTTGAAACGCTTCTTCTCCGTCTGTATCATCCGAATCAATGAAAATACCTCTACCAGAAGTCATTGCAAGTTTCAATCCAGTAGTATCACCAGAAGTTGTTACATCTCCACTTTGAGTGATTAATGCTAAATTTCTTGCAGTTGTATCAGTAGCGGATGAAGCGATTGAAATAAGACCACCAGATGTTAGAGAATTATTAACTACACTAACTGCAACATTTGATTGGGCCGATGCAGTAATTCCTAATGTATTTCCTCCCTCAGTTCCACTTCCAACCATAGTTTGTTTTTGAAAGTGAGTATTAGCAAACTGAAGTGCAGAACTTCCAAGATCCGATGAATTGTTTGCAATAGGAAGAAGATCTGTGCCTGTTGCAACCCTACCAGTAAATGTAAGTGTATCAGTCGCAGCATTACCTAAAGTTGAATTCCCTTCAACCGATAAATTTGTTCCAATGGTTAAGTCTGCTGCAAATTTAGAAGATAAAGTTGCATATATTCCACCAGTTGTCTTAATCGATGCATATGTTCCATCAGATTGTGCGGCAACACCAGAAACTACTGAAAGTGCAGAATCAGAAGATCCTGTATGAGTAAGTATTGTTGTATTTGCGTTTAATATATTAAGATTCGCAGATCCGGCATCATCACGCCATACAATTTTATCAGCAGTGTTTGCACTGGTCGCTTGATTGAGAGAAGTATTGATTTCGTTGGTACGAATTCTCCACGTATCAAACGTATCCGTTACTGCAACGTTAGCTCTGTTTACACCTGTGAATGCCATTGGTTATCTCTCTGAATATGATTAAGTAACATTTGTTTTAATTCTTGTAATTCATCACGAAGCAACAAACATTCTTGAATTTGTTCTTTCATAATATTTATATCATTCAGTTTATTATGCATCTGTTGCCGTCTTTGAAATTCTTCACGTTGTGCTTGACGAGCACTAATATCGTTTGCAAGAAGGGCATTATTATTTAAATCCCTCACTATTCCCGATGCATCTGTTCTAGCTAACATATTTTAAAAATCCAATGCAATTGCTTTCATATCTTTGATTTTTGGAATAATCGCAGTTGAAGCAGAACCAAGAACAATCTTGATTGCGAATGTTTTAAATTTATCATAAGTAACACCACTTGATGTATAACTTATATTATTTGCCGATGTCCTGTAAACATAGGACTTAATATCTGATTCATTTGCAGAAATTAGATTTGCATCTGTTTCCTGAGTGAAAAGAACATATGGTTTATCTTCAAAATCCTCTGGATCTTCTGCATTATGTACCTTATAATACACTTTAATATCAGTATCTTTTGGTTTATATGCATTCATGAAAACTTTAATATCTTGTGCATCAAAAGTATCTTCCAATGTTACTCTTCTTGAAATATACTTTGATTTTGCATTACCACCAGATGACCCCAATTCACTTTGAAGAGTTGCAGCTGCAGTTCCCGAACTAAATGCAATTGTAGCAGATTCATAATATCCCGATCCTGCTGCATTTATTGATAAACCAGTTACATAGATATTAGGATTTGATCCAGTAGTAGTTACTGTTAAAGTTGCTCCTGTTCCACCTCCACCAGAAATTGTTGCAGTTGGAGCACTACTATATGCACCACTATTACTTGTAAGAACTATATCTGAATTAGCAAAAGATCCTCTATTAATCAAATTTTCAACTGTGATAAGATTTATTCTAGATGTATCAATCGCAGGAGAAATTTTAGAATCATTTGAAGTCATGATTGCACGGAGATAATAATTATTTGCCGCATAAGTTGCGGGGCCAGTTGTTATAAGTGGTGCAACAACTTTTTTCTGTGAAGCAAGAGTAATATTTCGATTTGCAGAAAAACTTGTAAAAGTAGAATCTATTTGAGCAGTTCTATTTGCATCCGATGCAACGGTTGCAGTAGAAGGAATTCCTTTGTAAGAATATGCAATTGCAGTATTGGAAAATGTCAACTCACTGGTTGACAATTTGAATACATCATAATTGATTCCAGAAGTATTTCCAGAAAGTGGTTCTGCATTTGCAGACAGATATACTGAATGTGATCCAGTATCGAAATTACACCGATTCAATTTAAACATCATTTGTTTTTCAACATTTGCTTGCCATACAGAAGAATTCTGTGGTTGATAAAATGTTGAAACATTTGGTTGTTGTGAAACTTTTGTGCTTGTCGTATTTTTAACCGTTTCTCCTAAATTTGCAACATGTACTGTATAAGCGGTTGAAGGTGTGGTTAATACTACTGCATATTCATCTGGATAAAGATAAACTGGTGAATCAAATGTAAATTTTGTTGCAGTGGACGAAACCGCTACGTTTGGAGTCGCCGATTGTGCAGTTGTTTCTGATGCGTTCAAAGTCACTTCAGAAAACGGAATAATTGCAGATGAACTTGGAAATTCATTTACAACCGGCCGAAGTTGAAGTGTAACAGGAAGTGTTGCATCAACAGATGAAAAGAAAATATCTATACTATCTACAAATACTCCATTTGGATTTTCGTTTCGATCAATAATGAATGTTTGAGAAAGAGGATTGACCCAATTAGTTGAAGTTGTGATACGATTTATTGTATCTTGAGTTGTATGTTTTTCTTTAACATTTTCTCTCTTCGCTTCCATTGGTCGAGTAGAAGACATTCTTCCTGAACGTGATTCTAACATACCCTGAACTCTGAAAATCTTTTCCGCAACTGATTCTGTACTTGCAACTGTATCGGTTGAACTGTCTGTCAATCGAAAAAGTTTTTCTCCTGTACGATAAGTTGTTGCAGGAATTGTAAATTCTCCCCCAACTACTCCATTTCTATCTGCCGATAATGCACCAGAATATGTTGGTGTTGCAGATCCAACTGCTGTAATATTACCATTTGCTTTCGCAGATCCAGTTCCTTGAAATACCTCTCCTGCTCGAAATCCACCAGTATGTGTTACTTGAATAGAAGCAAAAGAAGTAGTTTCACCATTTGCATAATTAGTTGTTGCAATCGTTCCAGAAATAGCATTCACTGTAACTGTTTTATTTGATGCATTATATGCTTGTATTGTTCCAACTGCTGTTTGAGTTGTCTTTGCTTCATCAGAATAAAAAGTTATAACATCTCCAACTACTGGATTCGTATATGTACTAGCAAAAGTAACTTCTTGAATTAAATTAGTAACCAACACACTCGTTGAATTCTGATATAATGCCATTCCAGAAGTGTTTACATTATCTGTTCCGTTACTTACAGTTTGAGTCAATGTTACTTGTTCTCCGGCCCTAGTATTAAATACACCCGAATTTGCAGAACCAGTATTTGCAGTATATGTCAAAATATATGCTGGTTTGGTATTTGCAGTTACTAATTGATTATCAAAATAAGGATAAAATGTTGCATTTGGTTTTACTCCTTTTGCAAGAAATTGAATCCTTTGTCCTCTAATATAAGGAATAACTGAAATACTTACAGTACGATTTCCTACTGAACGTTTAATTGTTTCTGGTGGTTTAGCAGAAACAATACCTGTTCTTGTTTTATTTTTAGTTGTTATATTTGCAAATCTTGAAACCGTATTTGAAGTGGCCGATGTTTTTCTGTTTTTAATCAAATTATCATCATTAACTTGAACACCACTCCATGTAAAACTCCAATCATCCCATTGTTTACCAAATCCATTATCGTTTCCTTGTACCCAATGATCATTTAGATTTTCAAGATTGATTAAAACAGTTGGTCGGCCAGTTTCTGCAAACCACACATCACTAGGAGGACTCAATGTTAATTGTCCGTTGAGTTGAGTTGTTCCATATGGATTAAGAAGTTCTGTATTACTTGCAAGTGGTTGACATACTGCATTTACAGATGAATATGCAAGAGTTATCAGATCTCCTGTCTTTGCAGTATTTGCACTAGAACCAGTAGAATCATGATCAAATTTAAAAACATCCGAACTGAAAGTTGGTCGCAGTTCTTTCATTTCAAAATCAATTGCAGCCTTAAAATCTTCATTTGAAACATCACCAATATTATGTCCATTAAATGAATCAACCAAAATTCCGTTCTTAAATCTTTCTGTATTTGTTGCAGAATCTTTGATTGAAAGATCGTTTGCTTCCTTTTCCAGAAGTGATAATGCAGTATAGTATTCTATCTGATCAACTCTCTTCTCAATCTTACCAATATCCCTCATTGTGAATCGGCGATTGTCAATATACTGAGTGTCTACATCTGCCGGATTATGTGTATATGTTGGAATGTCTAAATTATAAAGTGTCATTGCATCTTCATCATCTGCTGGTAGGCCAGGATTCTCAGACGAAACTCCTTCAATAACTTTGAATACCCTATCTTTTGTGAGTGTCAGTTTATCTTTTCTTGGGAGATAATACACAACATTTGCAGACATATTAACTTTTGCATCCGGCATACTATCATTTGCTTGAATAATTCCTGCATTAGTTGCACCATTTGCAAGTCCCTTATACGGACGAAAATCCAAACAATCTCTTCGTTCTTTTCGTGTTCCAGTTGTAGGACTAATAAATGCTGGAATATCTTCATAATCAATGGTATCAGAATCAAAACCAGTTACAGAAATATATCCATCAGTGGGAGTATGACTCAAATAATTAAAAGTAATCAAAACATTATTTGCTGGTGGAGTCTGGCCGGGTTTCAATGTTAATGATGCATGATCAAAGAAATTGTCTTTTTGTCCATCATTAAAAGTAAATCGTGATGTAATATTGTTTACATGCCGCAGTACAATTTGTTCCAGTTCCACTTCCTGCACCATCAAGAAGTTTTGCACTATTTGTAATATGAGTTGATTGTGTTACAGCAGTATGTGCCACTTTGGCAATTGTTTTTGGGCCTTTTCCTGCAATATCAACAGTTGCATAAACTCTTCCTGAAAATCCTCCTGCATTAAACAAAGAACCATCTCGTTTTGGAGTAATTGTTACTTGATTTGATGCAACATATGCAACATTACATTCAATAATTTCTCCTGCTACAATTGTAGTCGCCCCACCAGTAACTAAAGAAGTAGATCCTGTATTTGCCGAAGTTGCAACTAAAATATAATTTAATTTTGGTGCAGATAGAGTTCCAGTTTGACCCTCCACTTCAAAAGTAGTTCCTGTTGGTGAAGTGATTGTTGCACCAGTAGCAGAAGCAAAGTTTGAAAATGTTACATCAATTGTTTCTTTTCTTTGAAATGTTACACCCTGTGCAGTAAATGAAGTTCCACTTTGACTACCTATTCCTTTTACATTATCAAACCCAATTGGGAACACTAATGAATTTTTATCTGTATCAAATATTACCGTATTAGTTGTAAGATCATTTATATTTGATTTACTGGAAACATCAACATCCATTGAAGGAGTATTTGCATATCCAAAAGTCGAATTAACAGTTGCAATTGATTCCATTTCTCTTGTGGAATAATTGAGTGTAACTGTATTTGAAGTATCTGCACTCGTTGAAAATGCAAGATTTATTGTTGCAGCTGGAGTTTCGGTTTGTATGTTACTTCCCTCATTTGCAACACCATCAGTACTATCTAAAACAAGATTTCCAGAACCAAAAACAGCTTCTAATACTATATTATCAACTCCATAAGAAGTGATTTCTCTTGTTTCAGATCCTAGTGTTATCTTTGCACCAGCATAAGCACCATTAGCACTTGAAGATTTTCCATCTTCCAAATCAATAGTTAATGAACCAGAAGTATAAGTCGATCCAACATTACAAGTTAATGTAGAAAGTTGAGTATCAAAAATATATGCATCCAATACAGCAGTAGCAGTTGTTGATGCATTTGTAAATTCTCCTGAACTATAATCTATTTGACGAATTCTGGTTGTTCCCATTTTTGTAGAATTGTAAGTATTTGAATTTGTACTTACAATATTTGCTAAAGGAACACAATGTACATCATATGTGCTTGAAAGAGATTCGGGATCGAATTTTGTTCCTCCCCCTTCTCCTGCATTAAAATTTGTAACTTTTAAACTATTTCCAAAATTAGGATTGATAGGGAATGTTGTTTCAGTTGTGACTTCTCTACCTTTTTTAACATCAACATATTCTGTTCCCATGCTCTCATATTCATATCCCTTGACATATGCTTTGCCAGGATCAAGAGCTGCAGAAACACGATTTCTATTATAAATCGTTTGTGATGTTCCATTTCCTAATGCAGTACCAACAATCATTGAAGTTGAATTTGCAATTGAAGAAATAGTTGCATAAGTAGAAGTTGCAGAAGATACGTATATTGAATCTCCGACTGCAAAATCATTTTCAAAATCTGTTAATACACCTGTAATGGTTGTATCGGAAGATGCGAGTGTAGTTCCAGTGGCTCCTTGATGAGAAACAATTTCAATTGGAAATGGTCTAATCGTATAATCTCCCGACTCATCATAAGTCCTTCTTGCGAGCATCTTTTCAATTTCACCATAGACAGGGTATTTGGTATGTTTTGTAGGAGTACCATTTGATACCCTCATCAATTCAATGAAATTTGAATCTGCATTTGCAGCTACTGGATCAGTACCCGATGATACCTTTTTCGCAAGTGTAAGAACCATCTTGAAACGAGTGGCTCCTGGCGCATTTGCATTTGTTGTTCCAGAAGACGGATCAAGAAGAGTTGTTTCTGCTGTACTATCTACAATTGATTCAGTAGTTGTTAAACCAATTCTATATGTTGGAGTATTACTATATTTTTCAAGAACAAGTGTTTGAGGAAGACATAGAACAAAAAACCCTCCCACAAAATACACACCACGATTAATACTTACAATTGATGCACCACCTGTTGGAGTTGTAGCCGAAACAGTTGCAGTTGTAGCGAGAGAACCTTCAAGATATATCGTAGAACCAGCAGAAAATGAAGTTCCAGAAAGATATTTAATGATAAGAGTTGGTGCATCTGAACCGACTAAATTTATTGCCGCAACTACTTGTGCTCGTGTTGTTCCTGCACCTACTGTTACACTTGTATCAGAAATAATTCCATCTGCAAAAGTGGATGCAGTATCAGAAGTTGTTAATTTTAAATAGGAGACTTCCGTATCTAGAGTAAGTTCACCGCCAAGAACCTTACTTCCATCCTTGAAAATATGATCACCTAAACGAGATGATTGTTTCTGAAGGATCGTTTGAAGTTGTGTTAATTCTCTTGCTTGAACTGCATAGCCTGGACGGAATAAAACTCGTAAAAATGCTTTATCCTCATCATAATCATCATAATAAGGAGATACATTGAAATTGGTTGTTACATTTGCCATTTATACTGTCTTTTAGAATTCGATAATAAGTTTAATGTCTTCTGTTTGATCAGATGCACGGGCCACTGGAGCACGATTTTCGATATAAATCATTTCACCAGATCCAATCTGCATTGCACCATTTGCTACATTTGTCAATACTGCTGAACCACCAGTAAACGTAAATGTTGCGACTCCCGATGCAACTCCTGTAAATCCACTTGCAACATTTGTAGTAGTACATTGCCATGATCCCGGCTTCCCATCATACCCTGCACTTGAATTTGCACCATTTGTAATATCAACAACTCTCATTGTACTTGCAGATGCATTTACATCAACCACATATGCAGTTGCACCATTTGCACCCACTGTTCCTTGAGTTATTGTAATATCTCCTGCTAATGCAGCAGTGTTAGATGTATACGTAAATGTCTTTGATTGTGTTGCAGTATCCGCCGTGTAACGTGTATATGCACCATCTGAATTAGGATCTGTCAACAATCCAATTTTTCGGAAGTCGTTTGTTGTTGTAAAAGATCCCGACTCATCCTGAGTTAACTTTGAATTAACCATGATGAAATATCCACCCAATTCAGAAACAGCATCGTATCCATGTCCGCCTTTTGGTGGAACAATTGGAGTAATTGATGCACCAGTTCCAGCACCCAATCCTTGTTGTTCTACAACAAGAGTAGCAGTTGTAAAACTATTTCCAGTACTTACTACTGTTACACCCCCAACCGCATCTGTATCTGAACTATTTGCAGTTAATACAATAGCATGTCCATGACCATCCCCATTTATTCTTGCGAATGGCGCTACATTTGCAGTAATTGTTCCTGTCAACTGCGGTACAGTAGAATCCAAAGTAAGAGTCATATTTGGTGCAGAATATGCACTATCCGTAACTTTTCTAACATAAGAGGTTCCACTAAATGTAAAATAAACAGATGAATTATTATAATAATCATTTGTTGTTAGGCCAGGAGATGCCATTGTCAATGTAGATGTTGCACCTGTTCCAGAAGTTGTTACTGTTTTTCCTGTTTCAAAATGATATCCCGATCCATCCGTATTAATCACAAAAATATCTAATGCACCATCAACTGCATTATATTCAATTGTTGCTTGATCAGAACCATCATTTTTAACTCCACCAGTTCCCAATCCTCCGGCCGTTCCTGTATTTCCATATGCATTTGCATCACGAATTTGTTTTACAGGAATGTAACTTGATGTTACAAACTTGAGTGCTTCGGCAGCAGTAATTGTATACATATATTTCCACACATAACCATCTGCCAATGCAGCAGGAGCTCCCGCTGTCGTAGTCGTTGCAGTTGGTTCTACTGTTGATGGTCTTGGATAATTTGATCCAGAAATTTCTATTTCTGAATTATACAGACATTTGTAAACACCATAATTTGTATTCATAACATACATTGGATACAAATTTGTAGAAGTAGTTGCAGTTCCACTTGCATCTGAAGATACTGTTTGTCCTGTACGTGTAGAAATCAGATTTGAATGCGTTTCGGTATCTTTGTACATCTGATAATGTCTACCAGAAGTCCAATTGTGTCTAGTAACAACATGACTTACATCTGATGCTGTTACTTTTTTTGCAGCAATCATATCCTTCCAATGAGAATAGGAAGTATTTGCTGTTGTATCAGCAGATGGATTTGTAGCAGTGGTTGGATCTGGAACACTTGTATCACTAAATGATCCTGACCACGCACTTGACTTTCCTATAAAAAGATACGCATTTGTAGAAAGTGCAGTCGAGGCAGTTGCTCCTCCGTATAAAGATGCTTCGGAGAGCATTTCACGAAACTGTTTTGCGTTGTGAATTCTAAAATTGTTTGTTACTAAAGCAGGCACGGTTTATTCTCCTTGTAATTCTATTATATTTATACGGAAACTCTTTGGTCAATCTTATGGTTATAGTATAAAAATCCATTATTGTTTTCGTAAGGATGCCCTTTATAATGAAAAGGTTGATCAAATGGAATTACTCCATGTTGAATAATTGAATCCTCTGTGAGCATTCTTCCCCCAGCATTAGCAGACCCATCCGTACTATCTAAAACGATATTTGTTTCTGATTCTGATTCGCTTGCAATATATGCAGCATGAACAACTTTTTCTTGTCCCTCCGTAATGACTAATTCATAATCTTCATAATTTGGATCTATATCAAGTGTCCCATCATCTGCAAGAATTTTCCCTATTGCAGAAGAATTTGGTGAATTCGTAGTTCCATCTTCTAATAATAATTCTTCTTCATCCTCTAGTAAAATATTACTTTCTATTGAAAGGTGTCTTGGCCGAGTATTGAAAACGGTATCAGCAGCAAGTGAACTGAAATCAGCAGGACAATTGTGTTCGTAATTATCGATAACATAACTTGAATATTCCCCAATATATTCTTTTCTAAGTAAACTAATCGGAATTCCGGCAGTCATTTCTCTTGCTGGTCGATATATTTTTCCATTAGAAGTAATTGTTGCAGTTGATATATCGAAATCATCATATGAAAAATTCGTATCATCTGGCATTGAAGATGAACTTGGATCGCTCAGTGTAAATATTGCAATTTCTTCATTTGACAAATATCCAAATTCAGATCCTTCTAATAAAATTCCATCTCCTGCATCGGCCGGGTCATCTGTGTTATTAATCAATAATTTACTATTTTCAATATCTACATCCGATACTTTGTACACACTTCCATTAATTCCTTCAAGGTCAGTTCCTTCAAAATCATCTAAATACACTTCATCACCACTATGGAAATAATGTGGATCTGAAGTAGTTATAGTAGTTCTAACTTCTTCTGCAAGTAAACTATTACCATCTTCAAGTAAAAATGTTCCTCCCTCATCCGTAGCATATTCAAGATATAAATTCGAATCTGCAAAAACATTACTTACATCCTTGACAGACATAAGAGAGAAAAATTCAGCAGGATAACCAGCAGTTGCAAGAAGAATTCGTAGATATTCAATAACAGAATCGACAATTGCATCCGGCATATAATTTTCATAATTAATAGGAGATCCAGTTTCATATGTTAATAAAGAACCATCCTCCATCATTACTGCTGTGGAAGCAAATGCACCTTTAAGAATTTCAGATATTTCTACTTCCCAATTTATTACTGATTCAGCAGTGACTCTTTGAAATGTCGTTTCATTTAAAATTTTCCCTGGCCAGTTCTCAAATGAATCTTCCAATAACAATTCATCTCCTGCATCAGCAGAACCATCTGTACTATCAAGCAACATAACACTATAATCTGCAAGAACTTCTGTAATATATTCCATTTCCAAATCACGATACTGAGCAACATTTCCAATCAAAGAATTAATATTATTAATTCCTTTATTGAACATTTGTCCATTCAAATCAGTTGTAATTGCAACCTCACCGAATAATTTCATTCCAGCAGGATGTAAGAGTTTTAATACATCTTGTTTCCAAACATCGATAGAATCTGTTGTCTTCAAGACATATGAAAAATCTTGATAATAATCATTATTTTGTACTTTCTTTCCAGAACTCAACATTCCAGATTCACCAATATGTACACCTGGCTTGGTTTTAATTGCAGTCATTACAGGAGCAAGAGTAGCTGCAGTAGAGTTAACAGGTGCGGTTACTGTTGGATTTGCGATATATCCAAATCCTTCTTCTGATATTGAAACTCCTGTCATTGTTCCACCCAATGCACCAATAGAAATTACTGCATTTCTTCCAAAGAATCCACCATTGGTTGAATCTGGTTCATATCGATCTGCATAATAATCGTTTGATACGGTTGCAGTTGGAATTGCTTCGTAACCACTTCCATGAGAAGAAATAGTAATTGTTGCAATTTGGCCAAATGTCTGAGTTTCAGAAGTCATTGCACTTGTAAAAGTACTATTTCTATTTGCACCGCCCAAACTTGTACCATAATCTGCCGCATTTATAGCAAGGTCAGATGTTGGATTTGTTATTGACGAATCATCAATAGTACACGTTGTCGCACCAGAAATTGCAACTCCCGATGAATCAAAAAGATAAACTGAATCTTCATCCGCCCACACACTTAATGAATTATCTTCTCTTGCTTTATCATATATTACCAATTCAGAATTGGTTATAGAAATTATTTCACCTCTTTTTGTTGCACTTGTATATGTTTCATTATTTCCAATAAGATATCCGGCCAGAACTGTTACACTAAAAGGAACTGCAACTGTTGCACCACTTAAATTAAAAGTAGATGTTTGCAGTGCTACATTTACTTGAGTAGTAATAACATCAACCGTATATGTATTTGAAAGTGTTGCTACTTTTGCTTCGGCAGTTACTTCTACGTTTGTTCCAGTATTGTCAAATGTAAAAGGATCATTTACTTGAAACCCATTTCCTGCATTTGAAATGGTCATGATTGTAACTTGATCTGCTGTAGTTGTCGCAACTGTAGCCGCAGCACCAAATCCTGCAAGAGTAGAATCCGCTATCGTGATCGTATCTCCCACATCATAACCAGTTCCACCATCTGTAATTGAAATATCTGTCATCTGTCCTGTAATAGTTGAGGTAATTACAGTTCCCGATGCAGTAGTTGCAGTTATTTCTTCACCAATATTAAATGCAATAGTTGATCTATTTGTGAGAACTAATTCAATGATAGGAATCGTTCCTAATTTACGTGAAGTAATTTTAGAAACAAATGCAGTTGCACCCGAATTTCTTCCAGTAATTGTCAAACCATTAAAATCTAAATATGCAGTATCGTATGATAATTGAACTACTGTATCTTGTTGCCAATTTCCATCAGATAATTTGAGTAGATCTGCCTTTGGATAATAGAAATCTAGATTTTCTTGGCCCCAAAGTAAACGAAAAAGTGTGCGAAAAGATTTTTCACTTCCTTTTGATCGATAAAATTCTTTTAAGTGCTTAATGAATAATCTTAAATCACCGGCTGCAGTATCCCTTATATTTGGATAAAGTTCCTTTTTAAATGCTTTGAGCAATCCCTCTGAAGTTTCATCTGAATTAATCAGATCCTTAAATGTCTTTGTTGCATTCAGAGGTTTTCGATTTATCTTAGTAATCGTGCCACGTGAAGAAGAAGTACTTCCAACTATAACTTCATCACCTTGGAAATTATAATTATTAGTTGGTTCTAAAAATACTTTATTGATTGCAGTAAATGCACCTGTGGCTTTAACCGTTGCAGTAGCACCAGAAGTTTGACCAGTAATCGTTTCACCTACTGTGAATTCACTTGTATAATCTGATATGATCGAATAATAAACACAAAGAGATTCCATGAATTCATAATAATGTTCCACAAACTTTTTGTAAAGAGGAAATTCATCATTTATGAATGCCGGAAGTTGATTTTGTACCTGAGAAACGGCTTTTGCTGTTACTTTTGCAGACATGATTTATCAATACGTAGTGGTAGAACCAGTTGAAGTTCCAGTTGTGGTTGAAGAAGTTGTTCCTGTTGCACTTGTAGAAGTTACAGTAGTTCCAGTACCAGCATCATCCTGCATTGTAACAGTAATGTTGGTATTTGCAATTTCAAAGATTTGGTTCCGAATAGGAACAAGATCATTTGTTGCTGGTTCTATTGTAAAATCCATAGTAGATCCTACAAAAGAATCGGGCTTAAATGATGTTACAGAAATATACCCATTAGAATAAGTAACCGATCCAGAATCATCATCAAGAATTATTTTTGTTGCTCCAGAAAGATAATAAATTCTCAATACACCATTTAAATCATCCATATAACAAGTTTGATATGTTGTTCCTGCTGCATCCGTATATGCAAATGCTGTTGAAGTAACAGCGCCCTCATATGTTGTTGAAGGATTATAAATTCCATTATTAAAACTGATAGTATAACTATCCTCCGTTGTAGTTGACGGAGTGATTCCTTTTTTAGCAGTAATTGTTGTTAAATTACTGATGATTGAAGTTTCTGTGTTATCAATATTCGTTGAAAGAGTTGAATATCTAAAAATAGATCCAAATTTGAGTAGATTATTTGTTTTATAAGTTTGAATCGTATCTATTACTAATTCTGCAACTCCGCCAGAAGAAAGAGTAGTTAACCTTGAATCATATTTTACAGTTACACTAAAAATCAAATCAACAAGGTCTGGATCTACAACTTCGGGTGTAATCGCAACCATATTATAGTCCGTTGCTGCAGCCTTGATTTCTGCAATCTGAGAAGTTGAAAGAGAAGTTGCACCAGTTGGTTTTGCAGATATATAAACTTTTCCGAATGTGGGTGTTGAGTGATCTTGTCCACCCCAAACAGAAACACTATCCAAACCCGAAACTGCACCCTCTACTATTTTTTTGTAATCATCAGTCGTAACTGCACGATTTTGTGTTTCGTATGTTTTAGGTGCATTGAACTTGATACTCTCTAAAGATTCTTTATCCGATCCTCCCGATGCTGCATTAGATACTGCCACCGATACGGTTGCATACCCACCAACTGTTCCGGCAGCAGAAAATGTATTTGCACCGTTACATTCATCTCCCTCTGATACTAATGCTCTAAGAAGAACAATATTACCAGTAGTAGGTTTTCTACCAAGAATACCATCTCCAAATTCTACCCTAAATTGTCCATCTGTTGATTCACTAAGAAAATATACATTAGATGTAGAATTGATTGTTGTAATATCTGTGGCCTTCGTATAAACAGATGTATTTGTATCAGTTGTAGATTCTTGAATTGTAACTGTCAAAGAATCCGTATCAGTATTTGCATTTGGAAGAAGAAACTTTTGTTCTGTATTTGCAGTATTAGCAGTATACCGAAATGTCAACGGTATTCCCTGTGTTAAAGTTACACCAGTTGCAGTATATACTCCACCAGAAGGTGTAATTGTAGTTGAATTTGCAGTGCAAAACGTATAAGATGTTCCATTTACAGTTGAAGTAAACTGAGTATCTTTATCGATTGTAATCGTTGCAGGAGCATCGCCAGGAGTAACAGTAATTGAAACATTGGCCTTTGCACCAGTTGTTGATTGTGGTGTATACCCCAACATTGATGCTTTGGATACAACCGAATCTCTCAATTGTGCAGAATCCAAAAAGGATTCACTTGCAAGCATATTCACATAATATGCATTGTAATAAGTATTGTATGAAAGTATATCTAATATAACAGAGATAGCAGAACCTCCAAAATCATGATCAGTAAATTCCGCTTGAGATGCAAAATAATCTTTTAAGTTATTCTTGATTGAATCGAAATCAAGTTCTGCGATATTAAGTTTTGCTATTTCTGCCATGTTTATACTCGTTCAAAATATGTTTCTAATTTTTGTGGTTCGGCTTCTGATGCAACATTGAAAACTACACTTACCAAATAACGATTCTGTTCTTCCTGTGCTTCAACGGTAACACCAAGTACCACTGCTCTAGGTTCGTGCCGTGCTACTGCTTCTTTTACCTCTGTTTTCATCCGTTCTTCTGTAATCGGATTCATGGGCTCAAATAACAATGCACGAATATTAGATCCAAACTCAGGTTGAAACAGTCGTTCATTGAAATCTGTTTTTAGGATAGAAACAATTGCACCCTTGACTGCACCAGCTCCTGTTTTCTTTCCCATATCCCCACTCATGGGGTTGGCGAACATGCTGTACGCCATATCTTTATATGTTCTTGTTTCAATAGACATAGTACTTATATTTATTGTTTATTATGGTTTGTTTGCAGTCAACAATTTATTGAGAACTGCCATTGATGATTTATCTCCCATCAACATAAATCCCATCGACATATCTAACGTATCTGGTGGTCTATCCGATGCACCTTGAATTGCAGACTTAATCGCATCATTTCCACCAGTAGCACCATCTATAACTAATGTATAGACTCCTGCATCTGGCAATCCATCTGTAAATATTTTCAGTATAGATTGTAATGCTGTATTAATTTCATCCAATTCTGTAATTTTAGAATCAAGAAACTCAATTATATCATCGAGTGCAGTAGCAGAATCTCCTGCCATGTTCCTTAACGTATCAGAAAGAGTATTGATTGCAGAAAAGAATGTTGAAAAACCACCCAAAAGATCTTCTAATTTAAAAGTTGAAAAATTGGGTGGTGGTGCCTTCTTTTTTTGTGGAGAAACAACTGTTCCTATAACTGAAGTTTTGACAATGTGTCCAGAATATGTTTCTGTAACATCTACTTCTTCTACTTTGGTAAGAAGAGTATTGCCTCCCTCTCTTTTGACTTTAGTGACTGCTTTTGTTGCTTCTTCATTTGTTAATTCTTGCAGATACTTAAAATCATTAAAATCTGCACCTTTTACTGGTTTTCCTGTATTCTGATCTATCCATGATCTTTGATTCACATACCAGTGTACTTTCTGTAATTTTGCACCATTTGCAACATTACTGAAAGAAAGAAAATCACTTTCCCCAGCACCAGTAATTGTAAGAACCTGAGAAGAATATGGTGCCATAGGATCATCAGAAGTTGTACTGACTACATTTGAAACATACCCCATTGCATTTGCACCAAACCATTTTCTGGGGCCAATGACAAAATCATTCAATTCAAAAACTTTTGGAGTGTTATAATCAATTTCTTGTTTCAACAATTCTATTCCATCTTCTACTGTTCCTCTTACTCCACTTATATTTTTCACATTCAATGTTACATTATTCTTTGTTGGATCTTCCACTTGTCCTGCTGCGGCCCCAAGAAGATTTCCTAATTTCTGAAATCCTTTAGTTGCCATTCCATTTTCACCACCAAAGAATGCAACAAGAGCATTCAATGCAGATGTAAAACTTGCAAGCATTTCTTTGGGATCTCCAATTGATTGAAACCCCACTATTATTACTACTGCACTCACATCCGCACTAGAAGAAAACTGGGGCCTTCTTTCATCCAAAGGATCATCCATTGCCCCAATGATTTGAGAAACCACTTGACTAGGTGTCATTTTATAAAATCCAAAAGTGGAATCTTTTGTAGCAACCGAATTATCATTTGCATTTTCGGTTCTTAGTTCAGATGGTTGAGATTTACCAACAGAAATTAAATATTGACTTTTTGTAGCACCAGTTTGTGCAAAATCCCCCTCACCAAGAACCTCACTTGTCCACGTAAGAAATGCCTCCTGAGTTCCTTCTGCTTTTGCTGCAGTATACGATTCATTTACTTGTTCACTTGTCAACACTAATTTTATTCTTTCGCCGAATTCATCAGTGGCAGCAGTTTCCTTTCCAGAAGGAACAACCTGTAACAAATAAAATCCTGTACCTAAAAAATCTTTAAGGAATGCATCAATCTGATCTGCAATTGCATTGAGAAGAATGATTTTTGGGTTCAGTACTCCAAGAAGAAAGGCCTGTGCAAGTTGCAGTCCTGTCTTTGCAAGTGTTACATTTGTATTCAGTAGATCAGATGCCTTAGCGGCAGCACTCACGATATCTTGAATCGTTGAGTTTTGACCTATCGTGAATTGTTCCCATTTTTGATCAGCCACTCTTTTGTATCCTGTAAAATTTCTTTTTGTTGATTAGTGTATTTTATTAACAACTCTACATAATCCTTTAATTGAGGTTGCTCTTCTCCCTCATTTCCCCACTTACCCCATTCTGGCGGTTTATCCGCCTGATGCGTTGTACTCATAATACTCTGCCCTTTTTGCTTCTATTTGTTTGTATATTTCGTCTACATCCTCGATTGCTTTCATTATTTTTTCAAGTAACTTGATTTTCTTTCCTGCAAGAAAATTGCAATGTGCATAAATCGTATTTGCATATCCTGAACCACCATTGAATGAATATCCCTGAAACCCCTGACCAGTACCAGAAACAGATTTTGCAGGAGCGCTTGTAGTTCCCCCATCTGCTACATCTTTACTATTCAGATATCCAATTCGATTACTGATTTCTGTGATCCTTCTTTTAATACAATCTTTATAAGTCCCAATCTCTGTTATAAAATTAGAAAATGTAGAATTATAACTGAGATTAGTATTATTAGCAATTGATCCTTTCACTATCCCATGTCTGTCTATCAATGCATCAAGTGCATTTTTTATATCTTGTGTTTCCGTTTTAAAACTTGCATCTCCTTGACCAGTTGCATAACTACTCACATCTGGCTCGTTTGGATCAACATAATCTTTTCCATAAGATTCTGCTGTAAGATCCAATAACAATTGATATAGAACTTTCACAATAGGTTGCATATTGGAAGGTGGGGTTGTTCCAGAAGTTACCTTTGCTATATTTGCACCGTCCGTAGTTAAGAACCATTGTACTCGATTGTAAAGACAAGGAAATTCTGTGTCAGAAGTGGTTGTTGTATATCCTCCCCATGACCAAGTTGCACCTCCACCTAATGCCTCACATTCAGATTGAGATTCAGTTCCATCCGCAGTTCCACCAGAACAAGTTCCATTTGTTCCATCACAAGATTGAGAACGATTCACCACTATATCAGCATAATTTTCGTGTGTTGCTTTTAAGTAGATATTTCCTGTATTACCAATATTACTTATTGCACCACAAGCAACAGCATTATCAGCAGTAATTGCGGTTGCAGTAGAAGTATGAGAATCTTTTCCATGTGATGCAAAAGTGTTTGCAATCTTTCCCCATGTCGTATCCCTTGTTAAAGTAGTATATCCATTGTAAGTTGCTTGATATCCTGTACCACCTATTGGTTGATTATATACTTGTCCTGCACCCGATGAACCTGTTGCAAAAGGACTTACTGAAAACGTCCACTTGAGATCATTTTGTATAATGTATCGATAATCATTGTGTGGATCTGAAGTTGCTGCAGGAGGTTCTAATGCACCCTTTTCGTAATGAGTGTATGACCCTGCGTAAATATCATTTGCAGTTAATCCTCCCGGCTGTGATCCTGTTATACCATCTG
>LULX01000497.1_pt1 | contig 21843 bp, 17 predicted proteins | sample 729511 | NCBI WGS metagenome assembly LULX01 (sample SAMN03860278, study PRJNA289734) | marine metagenome | biome: seawater column; feature: ocean; material: water; isolation source: Red Sea water column Station 91 - depth 500m | place: Saudi Arabia: Red Sea | collected 2011-10-15 | depth 500 m
ACTAAATAGTATAGCCATCGAATTCTCCAGCATCTCCTACACGCGGGCGAGAACCGCCTATAACAGTTAACGCTATACTTACTCACGATTTTCAGATTTTCGAACCTCGAATTGCAGCCCGATTGAAAACCTGCGGAATGTTGATCCTTTCCAGCTGTGGCAAAACGACAAAAAAATAAAACAAGCGTATTCCTGTGGGCCGGTATCAACGCCGAGGGGCAACCGACCCAGGGTGAATTGGAAGCGTCGAATGCGCAACGGGCACGCGCTGCACTGCGCCAACAGGGCGTACGCGTTAAGCGCCTGCGCAAGAAATCCAAACCGCTGCTTCCCAAGCGCATCAAGCCCAAAGATATCTCAATCGCAACCCGCCAGCTGGCGACCATGCTGGGTGCAGGTATCCCCATCGCAAGTTCTTATGCCGCGATCGCAAAGGGGTCCGACCACGAAAAAATTCAGGAAGTCTTCAAAGAAATTCAAACCGAAGTCGAATCAGGTACCAACCTTAGCTTGGCCCTGAATCGGTATCCACGACTGTTCGATGACCTTTACACCAACCTTGTCGCGGTCGGTGAGCGATCCGGCAATCTGGACAACCTGATGGAGAAAATCGCCAGTTACATGGAGAATCATGAAGAAATCAAGGCCAAGATCAAAGGCGCAATGTTCTACCCGGCGGCAGTGATCGCGGTCGCTTTTATCGTCACCACACTGTTGCTGTTATTCGTGATACCGCAGTTCGAGGATCTTTTCAGCAGTTTCGGGGCGAGCCTGCCCGCCTTGACTACTGCCCTTATCGCCATATCACGCGGGTTCAGAGATCATTTTCTGTCGATATTTGGTGGAATCATCGGCAGTATCGTCTTCCTAGTATTCACCTACCGCCGTTCAGAAAAAATGCAGCGCGGTGTTGATCGCCTGAGTCTGCGCATGCCCATCTTCGGTGAGATCCTTCGCAAAGCGGCCGTCTCCAGGTATGCCCGTACCCTCGCCACCATGTTTGGTTCTGGCGTACCCCTGGTTGAATCTCTTAATTCCGTGGCTGGCGCAACGGGTAACAGCCTGTACAGCGACGCCTGCAGCAACATCCGCGAAGCGGTCAGCACCGGCCGATCGTTATCAGCATCAATGGCGGATACAGGCCTGTTCCCGGCGATGGTTATCCAGATGACCACCACCGGTGAAGAGTCCGGTGCCATAGAAGACATGCTCAACAAGGTCGCTGATTTTTACGAGCGAGAAGTCCGCGAAGCAGTAGACAACATGAGTAAATTGATTGAGCCACTGCTTATGGTGGTTCTGGGGGGTATCGTTGGTACGCTTGTGATCGGGATGTACCTGCCCATCTTTAAGATGGCGTCCGTGGTCTAGGCTCCTGGTTGTTTAAGCACAGTTGGCACCTGTCCTGTGGACTACCTAGATCTCCTGACCGCGATGCCCACAGCCACCGGCTTACTGGGGCTGGTACTCGGCCTTGTTGTCGGCAGTTTTCTCAACGTGGTGATCATTCGCCTGCCGCCGCGCCTTGCCTATCAGTGGCAAGTTGATCAAACCACCTCAGAATCGTCCCAGGTCAGCGCGAAACCGCCACCGGGCATTGTGCTGGGACGATCTCATTGTCCGACGTGTAATCATGTCATCCGCTGGTGGGAAAACATCCCGTTACTGGGTTACTTGATCCTGCGCGGACGATGCTCGAGCTGTCAGACCCGGATTTCGATCCGCTACCCGGCAATCGAGGCATTCACTGCAGCGGTGACACTGGTCATCATATGGCGTTTGGGCGTCAGTTCAGCGCTTGTTCCGGCACTGATCTTCAGCTGGACGCTGATCGCACTGACGTTTATCGATGTCGACCATTTTCTGTTGCCGGATATCATTACCCTGCCGCTGCTCTGGCTCGGACTCCTGGTCAATCTCGCAGGCGGATTCTGCGACATTCATGCGGCGGTAATCGGTGCTGTGGGGGGTTATCTGTCCCTGTGGGTCGTCTATCACCTGTACCGGGTGATCACGGGGCGTACCGGTTTCGGTCATGGCGACTTCAAGCTGCTGGCGGCGCTTGGGGCCTGGCTCGGCTGGCAGATGCTGCCTCTGATCCTCCTGCTGGCATCGGTGGTCGGTGCTGCAGTCGGTATCTGCATGATCACAGCCGGTCGGCTGAACAGCCGCCAGCCGCTGCCATTTGGCCCTTACCTTGCAGGGGCTGGCTTTATAGCGATGCTCTTTGGCCAACCACTGGTCTATGGTTATTTTCGCCTGACTGGTGTGGGATGAATTCCCGATGCTGAAAATTGCATTAACAGGTGGCATCGGTTCGGGTAAGACAACAGTGACTGATTACTTTCGAAAACTGGGTGTACCGGTGATTGACGCTGACGAAACTTCACATGAAGTCACACAGGCCGGCGAACCGGCGGTTCAGAAGATCTCGGACGCTTTCGGTGACTCAGTGCTTGATTGCGATGGCAATCTCGATCGGACCGCCTTGAGAAACATTGTGTTCGCTGATCCCGAATCCCGCAAGCTATTGGAATCGATCCTCCATCCCGAGATTCGGCGACGAATGAATGAAGCGGCAAGCCGTACCCAATCACCCTACTGCTTGTTTTCGATTCCGCTTCTTATTGAAACCGATCAACACACGAGTTACGACCGGATACTGGTGGTCGAAGCATCCGAGGACCGGCGCAGGTCCTGGATACAGGCACGAAGCGACCTAACACAAAACGAAATCACCGCTATATTGTCAGCGCAGGTTTCAGACGAACAACGGCGGCGTGCAGCAGATGACCTGCTGATGAATGACGGCGGGATCGATGATCTTCATGCCCGTATCGAGCGCCTACACCAAACTTACCTGGCTCTCTCTACGGCACACAAACAGCCAAAGGGTTAGTTCGTGGCCAACCGGAACTGAACCAGTACGCACAACGCCCAGGGCATCAGGTCCGGTATTCTGCGTTTATCCGAATGTACTCGTGGGTCAAGTCACAGGTCCAGACTCGTGCACGACCAGCCCCTAATCCCAGATTCACGGTGATCTCAATTTCACTTCCCGTCAGGTGCTGATCCACGATCGACTCGGTATAGCCGGCAACACGCTGTCCCCGGTGAGCGATCAGCACACCACCCATCGAGACACTCAGAAGTTGCTGGTCAACCTGTGCCTGGGACTTTCCAACTGCCATAACGATGCGGCCCCAGTTAGCATCTTCCCCGGCAATGGCAGTCTTAACCAGCGGCGACTCGGCAATGGCGAGGCCAACTTTGCGGGCAGCAGTATTCGAGGTGGCGCCCTCAACATCGATGGTGATGAACTTGCTCGCGCCTTCCCCATCTTTCACGACCTGCGTTGCCAGGTCAACATAAACCTCCAGTAGCGCCTGCTTGAAATTTTTCAATGCCCGATCCGATATGCTTTCAGGCTCAGCGTTACGCGCCTGACCCGTTGCTACCAGTATCGATGTGTCACTGGTCGAAGTATCGCTATCGACAGTAATGCAATTAAAAGAGCGGTCAACCGTTGCGCTGTGTACAGATCTCAGTACAGCCGCTGGAATGCGTGCATCCGTAAATACAAAAGCCAGCATCGTCGCCATGTTGGGGGCAATCATACCGGACCCTTTGGCAATACCCGCAACCGTGATTTCGGTATTACCGATCTGGCACCGGCGATAGGCACCTTTGGGAAACGTATCTGTTGTGGTGATCGCCCGGGCAGCCTGATACCAGGATGCATTGCCTAACTCCCCGATCAGTCTGGGGAACACGGTATCTATCCGATGTACCGGCAACGGCTCACCAATCACCCCGGTTGAGGCGACCAGCACACCAGCAGGACGGCAAGCCAGTGCTTTGGCAACGCGCGTCGCAGACCACCTGACATCGTGCATACCCCGGTCACCCGTAAATGCATTGGCATTACCGCTGTTCACCAGCAACGCGCGGGCCCGGCCTGAAGTAATGTTGTCACGACACCAGATCACGGGCGCCGATGCTGTACCGGATCGAGTGAAGACCCCCGCAGCGGTCGTGCCCTGTGGCAAAGCAGCCAGCAGCAGATCGTTACGACGCTTGTATTTGATCCCAGCAGCCGCGACCGCTAGCCGAACACCCGCCACCCCTGGTATACGGGGGAAGCGCCGAGGCGCAAGCGGAGACTTGGAAACGTCAGGCAATTGTTCAACCTTCTCAGAACTGTTGTACTTGTCACAACTTGCCGTGGCAATGTTTGTATTTTTTGCCGGAACCGCAAGGACACAGTGCGTTACGGCCAACCTTGGGCCCACCACGAACAAAGGGCTGCGCAGCTGCCGCAGTGGATTGCGGTGCCGGAACATTCGGTTGGTCTCCAGATCCCAGTGCGGGCAGAGGTTCAGCTGTGGCATCGGGATGCAGGTATTCAAGCCCACCGGCGCTCTGACGCCGACGCTGCACCTCAAGCTCCTCAACTTCAGCCGATGTCTGTATCTGGATCTTCGATAGAATTCCGATGGTCTCGTTCTTAACCCGCTCCAGCACGTCAGTAAACATCTCGAAGGCTTCGCGTTTGTACTCCTGTTTTGGATTCTTCTGCGCATATCCCCGGAGCCCTATCCCCTGACGCAGGTGATCCATCTGGGCAAGGTGATCCTTCCACTGTTCATCCAGAACCCGCAACATGACCGCCTTCTCGAGGTGCCGGATGACCTCTTCACCCACACCGGCGGCTTTTTGCTCATAGGCTCCGATTACTTCTGACTCAATTCGTTGGCGAAGCGTCTCCTCGTGAAGCGCGTCGTCTTCCGCCAACCATTGAGCCACGGGCATTACCAGTCCAAATCGGGCTTCGACTTCCCTCTCAAGGCCCGGGATATCCCATTGCTCTTCCAGACTCTCGGGCGGTAGATGAACATCAATCAATTCATTGACAACTTCGGTACGTGCCATGCCAATGGTATCGGAGATATCATCCACCTCCATCAGCCGATCGCGCTGCTCGTAAATCACCTTTCGCTGTTCATTCGCGACGTCGTCATATTCCAGCAGCTGTTTTCGAGTATCAAAGTTTCGGCCTTCCACCTTTTTCTGAGAATTTTCAATTGCACGAGTTACCCAACTGTGCTCGATCGCCTCACCCTCTTCCATACCCAGCTTCTCCATCAAACCGGATACGCGCTCGGAGCCAAATATACGCATCAGATTATCTTCCATGGAAAGATAGTACCGGCTCGACCCTGGATCACCCTGGCGCCCACAACGACCCCGGAGCTGATTGTCCACACGACGTGATTCGTTGCGTTCTGTTCCCAGAACATGTAGTCCGCCCGCATCCACCACTTGTTTGTGGCGTTGCTGCCATTGTTCGCGAATTGATGCCCGGTCGGCTTCGTGACTCTCATCTAGTTCAGCAAGTTCCATATCCAGGTTACCGCCTAGAACGATGTCCGTTCCACGACCTGCCATATTCGTTGCAATAGTAATAGCACCTGGTCGACCTGCCTGCGCGATGATACGGGCCTCGCGCTCATGGTGTTTCGCGTTCAGTACCTCATGTTCAATACCGGATTGACGGAGCATTCCCGAAAGATACTCAGACGTTTCGATCGAGGCCGTCCCCACCAGAACAGGCTGCTGCTTGTCACGGCACTGCTCTATCCCAGTGAGAATAGCGCTAAACTTTTCACTCTGAGTACGATAAACCAGGTCTGGCTGATCATCGCGAATCATCGCCATGTTGGTCGGTATGACCATCACCTCAAGTCCATAAATCTGTTGGAATTCCACAGCTTCAGTGTCTGCAGTACCCGTCATACCGGACAACTTATCGTACAACCTGAACAAGTTCTGGAAGGTAATCGCTGCGAGGGTCTGATTTTCCTGCTGGATTGGAACACCTTCTTTGGCTTCTACAGCCTGGTGAAGGCCTTCTCCCCAACGCCTCCCTGCCATCATACGCCCGGTGAACTCATCGATAATTACGATCTGACGATCGCGAACGATGTAATCGACATCACGCTGAAACAAGGAGTGGGCACGCAGTGCTGCATACAGATGATGCACCAGACTGATGTTGCCAACATCATAGAGACTCGATCCCTCGTCCAGCAACCCTGCCTCGAGCAGCATCGCTTCGGCGCTTTCGTGGCCGTCTTCAGTCAGAAAGACCTGCTTATTCTTCTCATCGACAGAGAAATCACCTGGGCCCTCTTCTTCATCTTGTCGCACCAGTTTTGGGATGATGTGATTGATCTTCACATACAGGTCAGTACTGTCGTCGGCCGAACCCGATATGATCAATGGTGTTCTGGCTTCATCGATCAGGATGGAGTCGACTTCGTCTACGATAGCAAAATCGCGTGAACGCTGAACACGGTCCTCGACGCCGAACGCCATGTTGTCGCGCAGATAGTCAAATCCATACTCGTTGTTGGTGCCGTAAACGATATCGCACGCATAAGCACCTCGTTTAGACTCAGGGGCTTGCCCGGATACGATCACACCGACCGTCAGACCCAAGAACTTGTAGATCTTCCCCATCCAGTCGGCATCACGGGCAGCGAGGTAGTCGTTCACTGTAACTACATGGACAGTCCCGCCGCAGACAGCCGTCAGATACGCCGGCAGGGTCGCAACCAGAGTCTTGCCCTCACCTGTACGCATTTCTGCGATCTTGCCCTCGTACAGCACCATGCCACCGATCAGCTGCACATCAAAGTGCCGCATATCCAGGGTACGCTTTGCCGTCTCACGCACAACCGCAAATACTTCCGGCATCAGATCTTCCGGGCTTTCACTTTCGCCAGCACGCCGGCGGAACTCATCAGTCTTGGCTGCCAGAGCACCATCATCAAGCCCGGCTATCTGTTCTTCCAGCGAATTAATCCGGTCAACCACACGGCTCATTCGCTTTAGATTTCTCTGGTTTCGACTGCCGAAAATCTTTGTAGCAACATTACCGAACATCAGCAAGATATCTCCCGTGTATTTAGCGACCAGATCAGAGTAATGATCCCGACGAATTCAACCGGTCGGCTGGCAACCGGTTTCATCCGCAATCGATCTGAAAGCATCTCTATCCCGGTGAAACTGATACTATTGGACGAATTTTATCATGCGCGATTCAACTTTCAGACCAGTAGGAGCTCTGGTGAAGTCTGTGCCAGCCTCTGCTGCTGCAGATCCCGGTGGCGATACAGATAAAGCAACCCTATCTTGGCAGCTTACTGTTAGCGCCGACATCGCGGCACACACGCGTGTTGCGCTAGAGGATTCGTGGTGTTCGTTGCGAGGAAATCACCGTCAAAGTCAAGCCCCGAGAGGCAGACCGGGTGCCCACGATAACATCAAGAGACCCTGATCCGATTGAATCAGCTTCAGCCAGCGTACTTGAGCAAAGTGCTCACACCGTAACAACACCGGGCCTTCGTAGGGTCCTGCAGCGACTCAGTCAGCATCGGCAAACCGATGACTGACCAGTATTCTGGACCTTGCCCAGGAAGCGGCCCGGCTTGACCCCATCGAGTAAATCATCGACCACGCCAGACAGGTTTCCGTTTCTCGGCAAAAGCACGGGCACCTTCGATCTGATCTTCACTGCTATAGAGCCGATCAACGGTCGGGAATGTTCGACCTGTGATTCCGTCCAGTGCGTCCTGAAACCGCATATTCTCAGCTGCTCTTGTGACTTCTTTGATAGCCGCATAAACCAGTGGTGGACCCTGTACTAAAGTCCCAGCAAGTTCCCGAGCCCGCGTCATCAGCTCTGCCGCCGGCACGATGTGATTGACCAGCCCCCAACGGTGTGCTTCGGCGCAATCAATCCACCGACCAGTGAATAATAATTCCATGGCGATGTGGTAGGGAATCCGCTTAGGTAGCTTGAGCGCCGCGGCATCAGCAATTGTTCCCGAGTTGATTTCGGGCAGTGCAAAAGTCGCGTGATCCGCAGCGAGGATAATGTCTGCTGACAGCGCGAGCTCCAGACCACCGCCACAACAAATACCGTTAATTGCAGCTACAACAGGCTTATTCAGGTCCGGCAACTCCTGTAAGCCGCCAAATCCTCCAACACCGTAATCACTGTCGACCGCCTCACCGTCTGCAGCCGCTTTAAGATCCCAGCCTGGACAGAAAAACTTTTCGCCAGCACCGGTAATTACGGCAACCCGAAGCTCGGGATCATCCCGAAACGCCGCGAAAACCTCCCCCATCTTCCGACTGGTCGCGACGTCGATGGCGTTGGCTTTAGGTCGATTGAGGGTAACCTCCAGTACAGACGAACGCTTCTCAACGTGAATTGGCGTATCCATCCTCGATTCATCTCCTTATGTTGATGCTGGTCTCAAAACGGCAGCCTATTGCAACCGGTCTGACTTAAATCTGACCGAATCTCGCCTGCTCGACAATGGCTTGTGAAACTGACTTAACAGCACGTCGGCAGCCACCACGCCTTGTCCCAAAGGTCGCACCAGCATCGGATTAATATCCAGTTCCGAAACTGAGCCAGTTGCCGATAGGATATGGCTAGACAGGGTCTCGAGACAATCAAGCAATGCAACGGTATCACCCTGGCTTGTGCCTCGATACCCCTTAAGCATGGGCATCGTCCCGAGCTTTTCCAGGGCTGATTCAAATTCTGATCTCCTGGCGGGCAAGAGAATGATTTGAACATCCCGGAGTAATTCGACCAGAATACCGCCGGTTCCCAGCATCATGCACGGACCAACCTGTGGGTCGTGTTCAAAGCCAATGATCAGTTCGACCAGCGCATCAGTGATCATCTCCTCTACGATCAACCTGTCATAGTGCGCAAGCAAGCGCTCCGCTGAGTTTCTGAGCTGTTGTTGATTCGATACGTTCAATGTAACGGCTAACTGATCGCTTTTATGCCTTAAGCCGGCGTCACAGGCTTTCACACAAACAGGAAATCCAATCTCACCAGCTGCCTCAACCGACTCCTCGATACTTCGCACCAATTGCCCCCGCGGTACAACCAGGCCCAACTCCGACAACCAGGCTTTTCCTTCCCACTCATCAACGCTAAACGACCCCTGCCTTATTTTGGTTGTTACACCCGGCAGCCGCAAAGGCGGTGCCTGCCGCCATAGATTTCCAATCTTAGCTGCCGCTTCGACCGCGTCCAGTGCCTGTTCGATCCCGCATAACGGTGCGATACCACAATTGATGAAGTCGCTGGCTGTATCTTCGGGCAAGTTTTCCGGCAAACTCGCCAATATCGCCGTCTGCTGTCCTGTGTCCTGTGCTGCTCTTTCGATTGCGTTCATGGCCGGATGCCATGTATCCCATTGACAGTAGTCCTGTCTAGGAAAGTCCAACACCAATAGCGATAAGTCAAACCCACAACTGAGCATCGCACGATACGTTTTGTACAGTTTGTCCTCATCATTCCAATTAAATGTGTGGTAGTCCAGCGGGTTCGATACGGTTACCAACTCTGTGAGCGTTTCTCTGATCCGCTGGTACTGATCAGGGGAAAACTCGGGGAAGCTGACATCTCGACCTTCTACCGCGTCTGCCATCAGCATCGCCTCACCACCTGAACAACTCATAGAACCTATGCGGCTACCGGACAGCGGTCCGTGTACATGAAGCAGTTTGAGTGTTTCAATCAGACTGTCCAATGAGCGGACCCTGGCGATCCCCAGTCTATCCAGAAGCGCATCGGCAATCCGGTCGGAACCTGCCAGTGAGGCAGTATGTGATAAAGCAAGCCCGGCGCCACGTACGCTCGAACCAGCCTTGATGGCCACCATAGGCAGGTGCCTGTCCCGCGCAAGTCTGCTCACCCGTTCGAGAGTCTGCACATCACTGAATCCTTCGACGTGTAGACCCACCGCAGTCACACGGTCATCGGCCACTACTGCCTCTATAGCATCCGCGACATCTGTCTGGGCCTGGTTTCCCAGCGCCAGAACATAAGCTATTGGCAAACCGCGGGTCTGCATAGTTAGGTTCAGCAGGATGTTACTGCTCTGAGTAAACAGTGCTACACCTCGCTTCACCCGCTGACCACCGTGCTGGTCGGGCCACAGCAACGCACCATCTAAGTAATTGATCAGGCCATAACAATTCGGCCCAAGGATCGGCATACTGCCAGCGGCCTGAACCAGTTCTGCCTGAAGCTGATTACCGTCATCGCTTTCGCTGAATCCTGAGGCGTAGCAGACCGCACCGCCAGCATCGATCTTCCGAAGTTCAGCAACGATCTCGATGGTTTGCCAGCGGTTGACACCAATAAAACTGACGTCGGGTGCTCCCGGTAGTTCACTGATATCACGATAGCAACGACGGCCTGCAACTTCATAATGTCGAGGGTGTACCGGCCATATCTCGCCGGGAAACCCCAGTCGTGTGCACTGCTGCACCACCTCTGCGGCTTCTCGACCACCAAATACGGCGACAGTCTTGGGTCTAAAAAGGCGTTCGAGATCCAAAGCGCTCTACTCGGCGTGTAAGTCGTCTAATCCCAGCGAGGTCTCAGAATATCTCTCGAGATAATATGCCTTTGAATTTCGCTGGTACCTTCCCAGATCCGCTCAACGCGGGCGTCACGCCATATCCGCTCGAGCGGCAGGTCAGCCATCAGCCCCATACCGCCGTGAATCTGGATCGCCTCATCAGCCACATAAGCCAGCATCTCGGTCGCGTAGAGTTTTGCCATCGCATAGTCTGAGTCGGTTGCGCTGCCCTGATCAGTTTTCCATGCACTCTTCAAGGTCAGAAGTTCGGCAGCTTCAAGACGCATTCGCATCTCTGCAATCTTGAATCCAACACCCTGGAAACGACCGATCGGCTGTCCAAACTGCTTTCTTTGTGCGGCCCAGTCTACAGCGAGTTCCAATGCACGATGGGCACGGCCCAGGCACATTGCTGCCACCTGAAGCCGGGTCGCGCCCAGCCAATCATTAGCGACCGCAAAACCTTGATGTTCATGACCCAGCATCTGCGAATCTGGAATCCGGCATTGATCGAATTCAAGAATACAGTTGTGGTAGCCCCGGTGAGAAACACTGTGATAACCCGGACGAACATCGAATCCTTTGGTTCCCTTGTCGACCAGAAAGGCACTGATCAACTTCCTAGGCCCACGACTGGAACTCTCCTCTCCCGTTGCCGCAAACAAAATAACAAAATCGGCGATATCAGCATGACTGATAAAATGCTTAGTGCCAGTGATGACATAGTCACCACCATTTCGGTCTGCTCTACAGGCCATTGAGCGAAGGTCCGATCCGGCGCCTGGCTCGGTCATCGCGAGACAATCTATTTTTTCGCCCTTTATGCAGGGTAGAAGATACCGCTCTCTTTGCTCGTCAGTACAGGCCTGCAGGATATTGCTCGGCCGACCTACAAGATACTGCAGCGCAAAATTAGCCCGACCAAGCTCTCGTTCAAACAGAGTCAGCGACACGCTATCAAGTCCGCCGCCGCCGAGCTCTACCGGCATATTTACAGCATAGAACCCCAGCTCGATGGCCTTACGAACAATCTCTTGGCGTAACTCCGATGATACCTGATCGGCTTTTTCGACTTCATCCTCGTGTGGGTACAGCTCCTGCTCAACGAAGCGGCGGACGCTTTCGATCAGCATTTTCTGTTCTTCGGTAACGGTAAATTCCATTCGTTGTCACTCCCATTGCACTAGAGCAGCAACAGGCAATTTTGATCCTCACAGAATGATTCGGCCAGCCCGCGCTCTGGCAACCGCGCTGATGCTAGCGTAAGTCAACGCATCATGCATCCACGGCTGATCGGAGCCACACCTGATCGTGTGGCAAGGGCGTGCATCAAATACCTGATACGACACAAACTACGGGCTGTTAATTTGCCCCTATCGCTACAGATTCAGGGCCTGACGGGAGAACTAGTGAGAAACTACAGGTCGGGTAAAACTGATAGGTGCACTCTGCTCATCTTCAAACGAGACCAATTCCCACGCCTGGGGCTGTGCAGCAAGCTCCCGAAGCAGTCTGTTGTTGAGGTAGTGTCCAGACTTGTGTGCAATGAACGATCCCACCAATGGGTAACCCAGAAGGTACAGGTCCCCGATTGCATCGAGGATTTTATGTCGCACAAATTCGTCACCGTATCGCAGTCCGTCTTCGTTCAGGATGTGATACGCATCCATCACAATCGCATTATCAAGGCTACCGCCTCTTGCCAGTCCAACGTCCTGAAGTGCCTCAACATCCTGTAGAAACCCGAAAGTACGGGCACGACTGATCTCTTTCATGAAAGAGGTGGTCGAAAAATCAATGCTCGCACTCTGGCCAGATGACTTCAGGATTGGATGATCAAAATCAATATTGAAAGTCACCTTAAATCCTTCAAAAGGTTCAAAACGGGCCCACTTTTCACCGTCGTGCACCTCAATCACTTGTTTGATTCGGATGAATTGCTTAGGGGTATTTTGCTCCTGAAGCCCTGCTGACTGAATGAGGAAGACAAAAGGAGCGGCACTGCCATCCATGATCGGAACTTCTGCTGCCGTCAGGTCGACCCATGCATTATCGATGGCAAGACCCGCAAAGGCGGACATCAGGTGCTCGACTGTCGACACGCGGGTACCGCATAATTCAAGCGTTGTAGACAGTCGGGTATCGGAAACAAGATCCGGCGACGCATTGATCTCAACTACCGGGTCAAGGTCAATACGTCGAAATACGATACCGGTGCCCGCGGGGGCAGGGCGCAGTGTCAAATAGACCTTCTCACCCGTATGCAGGCCTACGCCGGTCGCGCGAATGACATTTTTTAGGGTTCTTTGCCTGATCATGCGCCCTGTTCCTGATTTGTTATTGGGTCGAATTCAGTGCCAAAAAGGCAGATTTCAGACATGCCCTTAATAGTACATTAGTATTCCCTAATTGTGTACCTGTTTTACAATATTTTTACCACTTTTTTTGCATTTTCGTCGATTTTCTCCTAGATCGTTAAATTCATTGGGTTTTATTCGGCCTGGCGTCTCAAAAATGCGGGTATGTCCAGATAATCCATATCGACAGCGGCATTACCTTCGGCCAGACCAGATGCCTGAGAACGGCGTCGAATGACCGTGGGGGTATCCAGATCCGGAAAAGGTTCTTCTTCGGGTGCATTTCCGCCCGCATCTTCCTTCACCAAATGAACATCGGGTCTTGCCGTACCCTTGCGGATGCCTGTCGCCACCATAGTAACCCGGAGATCCCCCTCCATGGCCGAGTCTAGTGTGGTTCCGATCACCACCGTGGCATCTTCCGATGCATAGTTACTCACGACCTCTCCAATGTGTGCATACTCATCAAGTGTCATGTCTGGACCTGCGGAAACATTAACCAATAGTCCTCGTGCACCATAGATATCGACGTCTTCGAGTAGCGGGCTTGATACTGCACCATGGACGGCATCGATGGCACGATCCGGCCCCGTTGCAGTCGCTGAACCCATCATTGCCATACCCATCTCCAGCATCACTGTCTTGACATCTGCAAAATCAACGTTAATCAATCCTGGCTTGAATAGAACTTCGTTGGCTTTACCAAAGGCGTCCAGCAAAGTCACCTGCCCCCCCATAACTTCGAGAATCCGCTCGTTGGGAATAATGATCAGTGAATCGACTAACTCACTCAGTTCATTGATGCCTTGGTCTGCCGCCTCTATGCGTCGTCGGCCCTCGAATTTGAACGGCCGGGTGACAATAGCAACCGTCAGTATTCCCTTCTCTCGTGCCAACTGAGCAATCACAGGTGCAGCACCTGTACCCGTGCCACCACCCATACCGGCTGTCAGGAATACCATATCCGTATTGTCGAGCACCTCGGCAATCTTGTCCCGATCTTCAGTCGCCGCCTGCCTGCCGACATCCGGGTCTGTTCCAGCACCCAGCCCCTTGGTCAGGTTCTCGCCAAGCTGAAGAACTTTTGATACCCCTGAGCGCCTGAGAGCCTGAGCATCAGTATTGGCGTTAATAAACTCAACACCTTCTAGGTTTGCCGACAACATGTGATCAACTGCATTACCACCGCCACCCCCAATTCCCAGCACCTTAATGACAGCCTGCTGGCCTGCAGTTTCCATCAGTTCAAACATGATTAAGCTCCTTTCGCCAGGGTTAAACGTTATTACATAAGTAAAAAATGCAACAGCCCGAAATCTTTCGAACCCCTAATTCCAAATCATCGTAAATACCGATACGCATGGATTACTCTTCCGTGAAATACTTGGTGAACCAACTTCTCATACGCTGTATCGGTTGATCTGCCCATACAAATACCTTTTTACGCGTCTCCGGTCTGCTCTGGTATTGATGGCCAAACAGCAGCAACCCAATACCAGTGGCATAGATTGGACTTCTCATCACTTCACTCAGCGTACCTGTGTAGTGGGGCACACCAAGCCGAACGGGCAACTGGAAGACTTCTTCCGCCAACTCAACCATACCTTCCATTTTTGAACTGCCCCCAGTTAACACAATCCCTGCCCCCAATAGGTCTTCGTATGCACTTCGACGCAACTCGTCTTGCACCAGCAGGAAAAGCTCTTCAGCACGTGGCTCTACAACGTCTACCAACTGGGATAGGGCAAGCTTACGCGGTGCACGGTCGCCGACACTGGGTGTATCGATCAACTCACCCTCCGGCGCCAGCCGTGCCATTGCATAAGCAAACTTTTTCTTGATCTCTTCGGCGGCCTGGGTTGGAGTCCGAAGGGCTACAGCCACATCGTTTGTGATCTGATCGCCCGCTATCGGCAGCACAGCAGTATGTCTGACCGCGCCCTCCGTGAATACCGCTATATCAGAAGTACCGCCACCAATATCCACCAGACAAACACCCAACTCTTTCTCATCGTCATCGAGCACCGCATAACTCGATGCCAGCTGCTCCAATATCAGGTCATCAACCTCTAACCCGCAGCGTCGAATACACTTGTCGATGTTTTGTGCCGCACTCAAGGCACCCGTAATAATGTGAACCTTGGCTTCCAGACGTACCCCGCTCATCCCTATCGGTTCGCGTACACCTTCCTGCCCGTCAATAATGAAATCTTGTGGCAATATGTGTAATACCCGTTGATCATTTGGTATAGCTTGGGCACGGGCGGCTTCGATAACACGTTCGATATCGGCAGCACCAACTTCCTCATCACGAATTGCGACAACTCCCTGAGAATTCAGACTGCTGATGTGGGCACCTGCTATACCAGCGAATACTGAATTGATCCGACAGTCTGCCGTGAGTTCCGCCTCTTCCACCGCACTCTGAATGGAATTGACCGTCGACTCGATATTCGTCACGACGCCCTTGCGCAGACCTTTGGAGATATGCTGTCCCATACCGATTATCTCCAGACCTGAGTCAGGCTGGACCTGACCGACAATCGCTACAACCTTGGATGTGCCGATATCCAAGGCGGCAATGATGTTGTTTTCGCGGTTTTTGATCATCGCTGACAGACTCAGTTACTGAACTGTCCGTAGGCTGCCAGTTGGACCAGACCACTGCCGCCGCCTCGCCACTGGACGGCAAAACCGCTGTCATAACGCATGTCCACACGTTCAATGTCCGGCAACCGGTCTTGCAAAAACGAATCGAACACCGCAGCAAACTGATCGACTTTGCGTACTGGATTACCTCTGCCCATGACGATTTCCAGCTCGGCCGGTAGCTGCAGGGATGCCGATTGCAACACCACCACCCAGTCTCCAGCCGCATTGACAGACAAGTTCTTGACTTCTAAGCCAAGTGGGGAAAGACTCGATACCACATCGAGAAAGGCATCAATCACGGTATGTCGGTCATCTGTTGGGCTGCGCAAAACCGGTTGCAGAACAATATTGGAATCCGGCGGCAGATTGACATAATCCCGACTCTCGAGGGTGCTGCCGTCAGTCGCATACCACAGTGCAATCGCACCGGCCTCCGTAATAGAGATTTCCAGTGTATCTGGCCAGTGTCTTCTGACTGCCGCCTGATAAACACCCGGCAAACGAACAAGGGCGTTCTCGATTTCCTCAAGGTCGGCAGTAAAATAGTTGCCAACCAACGCTAACCAAGCAGTCCGCTCGACCGTCTGTGCATCCACTCGAGCCGAACTGCCATGTATATCTATTCTTTCTATCGTGAAACGACCTGGCCGCAATAGTTGATCAACAAGAACAACGCCTGTCATCAAAAGCACAACCGTGATCGTGATCCACAAACTCGGTTTGTGCAGAGTCTTTGTTCGCTGCCCAATCATGGCATCAGTCAATGCACCATCCTGAACGTCCACTGTATGATCAGAGCTCATAGTCGGTCTCCGACGATCCTGACTTCAGTTTCAAGGAAAATCCCGAACTTGGCTTCAACCCGCTTTTGTATGCACGCAATGAGTTGCTCGATGTCCCAGGCACACGCATTTCCGGTATTAACGATGAAATTGGCGTGCTGGTTGGAAACCATTGCACCGCCGACCTTGAGTCCCTTCAGTCCAGCCTGATCAATCAGCCGCGCAGCATGATCCTTGGCAGGGTTGCGAAACACGGAACCCGCACTGGATGTCTGAATCGGCTGTTTTTCAGAGCGTTCCACCAGTAATGATCGAATGCGCTGCCGGCCCTCTTCTTCAGAACCGCGAAGAAGTTTCAGCGTCGCACCCACAAACCAGTGGTCCGGCAATAACTCAACCCAGCGATAGCCCGTTTTGAAAGCGCCGGTGGGATGCTGCTGAATCCTGCCATCGCGGTTGATGAGTTCTACCTGGTCAACGATATCCCAGATTTCACTCCCGAAAGCACCTGCATTCATCGCCAAAGCACCACCGACAGTGCCAGGTATACCGGCAAGAAACTCTGCACCGGAAAAACCCGCCTTTGCGCAAAATCGGGCCACCTTGGCACACGCCACACCAGCCTCAGCAACCACACCGCGATCTTCGAGTTGTGTCAACTGAGTCAACCCTCCATGACAACAGATCACCGCACCGCGGAATCCGGCATCCCGCACAAGCAGATTCGAACCCAGTCCAACCCACAACAAGGGCGTCCCGGAAGGTAGCACTTGGAGAAATTGAGAGAGGTCACCTCTGTCGCAGGGGCGAAAATAATAATCTGCCTGTCCACCAACTTGCCAACTGGTATGCTGTGCCATCAACTCATGGCATCGAACTTCTCCCCGAACAGTTGGAAAATAGCGGTTTGAATTCATAGCTGCTGCTGGCGTCACTCGATGCCACCCTCCGTACCTTGACTCTGTTCTCCAACCAGTTCCCGCGCGACGCGACCAATATTGCCCGCACCCAGGGTCAACACAATATCTCCCGGCTGAACGAGTTCTGGCAGCTTGTCCGGCAGCAAGGAAACATCCTCCAGATAGACCGGGGCGACTCCACCAAGCGCGCGAATCCGCTCGCACAAGACAGCGCCGCTGGCAGAGGCAATCACCGCTTCACCAGCTGGGTAAACACCGGTCACAACCAGATGCGGTTCAGTAGCCAGTAAAGCGGCAAACTCATCAAGCAGGTCGTGTGTACGGGTATAACGATGGGGCTGAAAAACCACGACCCGGCGTCGAACTGGCCAGCACCCGGAAACCGCCTCTAGAGTCGCCGCGATTTCACTTGGGTGGTGTGCGTAATCGTCAACTACAACTGCGGAACCTCCTGCAACAATCAGTTCACCGAGAATCTCAAAGCGTCGATCTATGCCTTGAAAATTCTTGAGTCCCTCGACAATGGACTCATGGCTTGCACCGACCTTATCCGCAACAGCAATAGCGGCAAGCGCATTCAGAACATTGTGTCGCCCAGCCAATGCTAGATCTATCGGCAATTTGGCGCCATCGGGTAGATGGGCATTGAACATCATGTGAGAACCCTGCGGTCTGATATCGCTAGCGTAATAATCCATCCCTGGTTTACTGCCATACGTCACGACTGGCTTTTTCAGCCTGGTTCGCAGGCCGGCAACAACAGGATCATCAGCACACAGAATTGCCAGACCATAAAAGGGCAGACGGGAAAGAAAATCAGCAAAGGTTGAGACGAGCCTGTCGAAGTCTCCACCATAGAAGTCCATGTGATCGCTGTCGATGTTGGTAACCACGGCGAGATAAGGCTGTAAATGCAGAAAAGATGCATCGCTTTCGTCAGCCTCGGCAATAAGCCAGCGACCACTGCCCAGCCGTGCATTGCCGCTGACACTTTTTACCAGTCCACCCACAAGAAATGTCGGATCCAGGCTGGCAGCCGCTAGCACAGCGGCTATCAGGCTGGTCGTTGTGGTTTTGCCGTGTGTGCCAGCCACCGCAATACCCTGCCGGAAACGCATCAACTCGCCCAGCATTTCTGCACGTGGAATAACCGGGACGCCTGCGTCTACCGCTGCTTGAACTTCGATGTTGTCTGTACCAACAGCCGTAGATGTCACAACAACATCTGCTTGCGCAATACTGTCTGCACTGTGCCCAATAGTCACTTTTACACCAGTGGCCCGCAGCCGCTCTGTCACATCCGATTCAACCATGTCAGATCCTGTAACCCGATAGCCCTGGTTGAGCATGACTGACGCTATTCCGCTCATACCGGCACCGCCAATTCCGACAAAATGTATCTGCTGAACGAACTCACGCACTGACTACCTCCAGACACTGTCCAGTCACACGCCCAATCGCATCGGGGCGGCCGAGTGCGCGCGCTTTCTGCGCGATCGAAAGAAGCCGTGCTCGGTCGTCCTGAAACTTCTTCACCGTTCGCGCCAACAGATTGGCAGAAAGATCGCTTTCTTCAAGTGCAATGGCAGCACCTCGTGACACCAGATACTGGGCATTAACATGTTGATGATTTCCCGCAGCGTAAGGATAAGGAACCAGTACGGCCGCCAGTCCTGCTGCACAGATCTCGGCCACCGTCATCGCTCCAGCCCGGCAAACAACAAGATCGGCCTGGTAGTACGCTGTAGCCATGTCGTCTATGAATTCCCGTACATCCGCCTCGATGTCAAGCTCCCGGTACCGCGCAAACAGTTCCTGGGCTCGGTCTCGCCCACACTGGTGTAACACTTTGGGTCGCTGATCCGGCGTCAACTCAGCCATCGCTTCCGGCACGACCTGATTGAGTATTAGTGCGCCCTGGCTGCCTCCCACCACCAATATGTGCAGAACGCGATCCTGCCGATTGTCGTATCGCTCTTCTGGAATCGGTAAGGAAAGAATAGGCTCTCGTACGGGATTACCCGTCCATTCGGCCCGCCGACCAAGGCCCGGCGTATTGGGAAAGCCGCACATCACGCGTCTTGCAATTGGCGCCAGCAGACGATTCGTAATACCAGCACGGGTATTTGCTTCATGAATCAGTAGTGGCAGGCGCATCAACCAGGCCACCAGTCCGCCCGGACCAGCTACAAATCCACCCATTCCCAGGACAGCAACCGGTTTTCGTCGGCTGATTGCGGCGTAAACCTGCAGCATTGCCCTGATCAACATCACCGGTGATCCGATTTTTCGGAGCCAGCCACTGCGCCGTATACCATGAACATCGATCCATTCCATGTCGATGCCTTCACCCGGTACCACCGAAGATTCCAGTCCCGAGCGGGTGCCCAGCCACACAACACCAATCCCATGGTTCATCAGTGATTTAGCAACACTGAGCGCCGGATAGACATGTCCGCCAGTTCCACCTGCCATGATCAGGATTGTTTTCATCGTTTCGTACCAACCGCCCGTTGGCTACTTCGATCGACAGCGAGCAGAAGCCCAATTGCAAAACAGCAACTGATCATGCTGCTGCCACCATAACTCATCAACGGCAACGTCAATCCTTTGGTGGGTATGACACCCAGGTTCACAGCCAGATTCACCAGTACCTGAAGCGTGAGCAACAGCCCAATCCCTTGTGCAACTCGAGCCTGAAACATCTGCCCTAGACGACCTGCCCGATCTGCAATTCGGAAAGCTCGCCAGCACAAACTTACGTAGAGAACGATAAGCACTGCGATTCCAACGAGGCCTAACTCTTCCCCAATTACCGCAACCAGAAAATCATTGCTGGCTTCAGGCAGATAAAACAGCTTCTGTACACTTGCACCCAGACCAACACCAAACCACTCACCACTCCCCAGTGCAATCAGTGCCTGAACCAACTGGTATCCGCACCCGTAAGGTTCAGCAAATGGGTCGAGAAAGCACAGGACTCTTTGCAGCCTGTTGGGGTTAAAGAAGATTAGGACGCCCATCGCTACAAGACCGGCAACAAATGCACCACAAAAATAGATCAGACGAATGCCGGAAAGGAACAGCATGCCCAGCACAGTAACGAGGATAACTGCGGTGCAGCCATAGTCCGGCTCTAGCAGAAGCAACACTGCGATTCCACTGAAAACAAGCGCGGGTTCAATCATGTTAACCCTGAAAGTGCTCAGCTGAGGCAACTTTCTTGCGCAATGATCTGCCAGGTACAGCACAACCAACACTTTAACGATCTCCGAAGGTTGAAACTGAAGGGGGCCTATTGGAAACCAGCGGGTACTGCCGTTGACTTCTCGACCCAGTCCAGGCACCAGCAGCAACACCAGCATGACTACCCCGACAACCATGAGCAGACGACTGGACCGCTGCCAAATGTGCATATCAGTCTGGGACACCAGATAGGCGATTACGATACCAAGCGTAATACTGAATACGTGTTTAAGTAACGGTATGACACTGGAGCCAGAACCGTGCGTACCGAGCGTCGCGGAAAATACCATTACTGTGCTGAATCCAAGCAGGCCCAACACTGCCAAGACCAGGGTCCTATCCATAACGATCTGAGATCGTGGACTTTTCTGATCGACGGTAAGGGTGATACTCACCACAGTTGCTCCTTGACCAGTTGCCGAAATGCCTCCCCGCGCTGCTGGTAGTCTTCAAACATGTCGAAGCTGGCACAGGCGGGTGACAGAACGACAGCATCACCTGGTTGTGCCCAGGATGCAGCCAACGAAACGGCATGCGCCAGATCGTCCGCCATCGTAAGCGGTACGCAGCGACCAATGGCTGCTGCAACCTTGTTGCGGTCTTCCCCAAAAAGGACAACCTGACGTGCATAACGTCTCACCGCATCGGCAAGAATCGAAAGGTCGGCACCTTTAGACTGCCCTCCGGCGATCAACACGACTGGACGGTTCATACCTTCCAGCGCAGCAACGGTGGCGGCAGGGTTTGTACCCTTGGAATCATTTACCCAGATAACATCGTCCCGATCATCGATAACTTCGCAGCGGTGAGGCAGGCCCTTGAACCCACGCAATGCTTCCAGCCCCGAAGCTGAAGTCGCGCCGAACAAAGCCTCAGTTGATGCCAACGCTGCAAGTGCATTTGCCACGTTATGTGTTCCAGACAGTTCAAGCTCAGCAACGCTGACCAGATAATCGCTACCGCGTACAAGCCACGGGCCATCTTCATCAGTGACCAGCCCGTAATCTTTCAGACCGGTTGGCCTATCGAGTCCAAAAGTGATGTGCTGGGTATCGCCCTCCAGATTGAGGAGTTCGTGAATCGAATCATGGCGTCGAGTGATGACAACCGCTGCCCCTTGGCTGATTCGAGCTTTCGCCCTAGCGTAGTCTTTTACACTCTGATACCGATCCATATGATCTTCAGCGATGTTGAGTATGACGGCACAGTGTGGATTCAAGGTCGAAGTAGTCTCGAGTTGAAAGCTGGACAACTCCAGTACATAACAGTCTGGCTCTGGCTCAGTCAGCAACTCCAGTGCAGGACGGCCAATATTTCCACCGACCAGAACATTTTTATCAGCAGCCTCAGCCAGGCGGCCGATCAGCGTCGTAACGGTGCTTTTCCCGTTTGACCCTGTTATCGCAATCACCGGTGCCGTACG
>LULX01000128.1_pt1 | contig 21832 bp, 19 predicted proteins | sample 729511 | NCBI WGS metagenome assembly LULX01 (sample SAMN03860278, study PRJNA289734) | marine metagenome | biome: seawater column; feature: ocean; material: water; isolation source: Red Sea water column Station 91 - depth 500m | place: Saudi Arabia: Red Sea | collected 2011-10-15 | depth 500 m
CTGGAATGACTGGTTTGGAGCCTACAAGGACCTTGAAAACATTGGACACGCTCTGGACCGGGTTGCGGGACGCATACGCTTCAGAAACGAGTTCGCCGGCATTATTACGGAGGTCCGCGCAAACCACGACGAACTGGAATTCAGGTTTCTGTCTTTTTTCCCGGATTTACAGGAATTTGCAGGAGGTATTGAATGAGGTTTGTTAGTAGAGCCTTGCTGGTAGGAGCATGGCTTTTATCATCATCGATGGTGCTTTCGGCGGAGGCGGATGCCAACAGTGAACAGCAAAGACCGTCGGAAACCCTTGGCTATGTTGAGTGGGTGGTTATGAAAGATACCAACCTGAGGCTTAAAGCACGCCTGGATACAGGCGCCAAGACTTCTTCTCTGCACGCGGTAAACATCGAGGGCTTTGAGCGCGATGGAGAGGAATGGGTAAGCTTCCAGATCCCACTAGGTGACCACGAGGACCAGCCGACCGAGGGTGAGTTGGACCATGACGACGTCGTTCTGGAGTTTGAACGCCCGGTTGAGAGGACAGTGCTGATCAAGAGGAAAGGTGCGCCGTCGCAAAAACGGTACGTCGTGATGATGGATTTCTGCATCGCAGGCGCAACCCACACCACCCAATTCTCACTTACTGACCGGGGTAAGTTTTCCTATCCTGCGCTGCTGGGCCGGCGCTTCATGCGTGACGACAACATCCTGATTGATTCCGCAGACCCATTTCTTGCAAAAAACGAATGCGAATATGTGACTCTGGAAGAATTGGCAGAGGCGCACAAAGACAAGTTGTTAAAGCAGTAAATTCTTCGCGGATCACCCGAAGCCGCTGGCTGGACACCGCTTTGACACCCGACTCTGTTGGATACATGGATGCAGGTAACAGTTGACGGCAGCCCTTTGAATGCTAACCTTCCGTTGGTGTTGGGCTTCCTTGTTAGCGTTTCCCCTGAACCAAATTTCTGCATCCTGGATGACAAGTGAGGGATCACCTGAAATTTTTACTTATTGCTTTGTTGCAATGCTGCTTGAGCTTGGCACCCGCTCATGGATCCGTCCGCTCCGAATATGAAGTGAAAGCGGCATTTCTCTTCAACTTTACCCGTTTTGTTACTTGGTCCCATGCTGAAAACAGTGCAGAGCCATTGGAAATCTGCATAGTAGGGACCGACCCCTTCAAGGAACTGCTTGACCCGATTCGCGGCCGTTTGTCTCAGGGAAGGGAGCTCCAGCTCAGGTACCCCGAGATCAACTCAGACCTATCCGGCTGTGATGTTCTTTATATCAGCGAATCGCAGTCAAAAAACCTGAACCTACTTTTTGATGCTGCCCGACAGCAAGGCATTTTAACGGTCAGTGATCTACCAGAATTTGTACGTAAGGGCGGTATGGTGGGTTACGTCAAACAGGGCAATGTCATTCGTTTCGAGATTAATCTGAAGGCTGCGACTGACGCAGGCCTGACGATCAATTCACGACTCCTCGAACTGGCTGTGAGGGTGTTGCGATGATCGGACGATGGCGTTATTGGCGGCTTAAAACGAAACTGCTTTTCCTCACACTCTTCACCAGTGCGCTGGGTATTTCACTGGTTTGTATCAGCCTCATCCTGGTTGAAAACCAGAATTACCGTAAACAGCTTGAATCAGAACTCCATGTAATTGCTGGCATACTCGCCGAGCAATCTGCGGCAGCGCTGCTATTTACCGACCGGGAACAACTTGGAAGCATTATCTCCAGCCTCAAAAGAATCGGCACCATCCGGCAAGCCTGCATTTACAGCCCTGGCGGCGAGGTTCTGTCCGCTTTGGAAAGCATGGATAGGCAACCTTGCCCCGATATAACGCAACGAGTTGAAGCCGGCTTCGTGGGTGACGCCTACCAACTCCTGATACCTGTCACCCTCGACAGCGAAACGGTTGGGCATTTGTATCTGACCTCGCACCTCGATGTTATGCGCAATCATATACGCACCTTTGTATTGGTAACGATTGCGGTTGGAACCGTCATCCTCCTTGCCCTCGTCTTTCTGGCCCTGAAGCTCCAACGCATCGTGTCTGGGCCGATCCTCACGCTATCGGAAACTGCAGAGCGTATCGCGAGAGATGCGGACTACACCATTCGAGCGCCCGTGTCGGGAACCGATGAACTTGGCCGGCTCGGTAATACTTTCAATGAAATGATCGGGACCATAGAACAGCAGAACCGCCGCATTCTCGAAAGCCGGGATAGCCTCGAAAGAATAGTGGAGGCACGAACATCAGAGCTGAGCATGGCAAATCGCGAGCTCGAGGCATTCAGTTACTCAGTATCTCACGACCTCCGGCAGCCTCTGCGGGCCATCGAGGGCTTTGGACAGGCGCTTGAGGAGGACTGCGGTGAACAGCTCAATGACGCCGGGAAAGATTATCTCCGGCGAATTCGAGCCGCCAGTGTACGAATGGCAAGCCTGATCGATGGTCTGCTTGTGCTGTCCAGAGTCAGCAGGCAACCGATGGAGAACGAATCGGTTGATCTGACCAACCTTCTGCAAGAAATTTCGGATGAACTGATGAACATTGAGCACTCCGTGCCAACGGAAGTGAACATTCAGAAGGGCATTCACGTGGTTGGTGACAGCCGGATGCTACGGGTTGCATTTCAGAATCTTCTCGAAAATGCCTGGAAGTACAGCGCCAAGGTCGAGAAGCGCCGGGTTGATGTGTCCGCAGTGGAAACCGGAGGTTTTATTACGATTGAAGTGCGGGACAACGGTGTGGGCTTCGACATGCGTTATATCGATAAACTGTTCGTCGCGTTCAACCGCCTCCACACACCCTCGGAATTCGGTGGTACCGGGATCGGTCTAGCGACAGTTTACCGTGTCGTTCGGCGCCATCACGGTGAAATTTCCGCCTCATCCGAAGTTGGAAAAGGTGCCCGTTTTGACGTCACGTTGCCTGTTTCGCGGCGTTAGCGCTACACTTGTAAATAGAGCAAAACTATAACGCAACTGATTGAAGGGCAAAAGAAATATGGACGGACGTTCAATCCTTGTGATTGAAGACAATCCTGACGACCAGATTCTTACAGTTCGCGCCCTGAAAAGTGCCAGCGTTGATAGCCCGGTGATTGTCCTTGAGGACGGGGAAGCCGCCTTGAAATTTCTGTTCGGTGACGGCGACCAACCCTCAAGGAACGTGGAGTCACTGGGCGTGGTGTTACTGGATGTGAAGCTTCCAAAGGTTGGAGGGCTGGAGGTGCTCAGGCATCTGCGATCGTCTCCCTCAACCCAGTGGTTACCGGTCATCATGGTTACATCTTCTGATGAACCGGCGGATCTGCTGGAGGCCTATAGGCTGGGGGCCAACAGTTTCATCACCAAACCCATCGACTATCGTGAATTTGTGGAGCAGATGACCTTATTAGCCCGTTATTGGTTGCAGGTAAACAGAGTACCGAATGCTAGTGCCGTTCGCTCATTGTGACAAGGTGAAGGCAATGACAGAGACCGCCAGCCGACTCAGAATGCTGATCGTCGAGGATTCTGAAGACGACGCACTTCTCCTACTGCGCGAACTGCGTAAAGGCGGCATTGATCCTTACAGCGAGCTGGTAGACAGTGAAGAGCGCCTGTGCCTCGCTCTACGCGAGAACAAATGGGACATACTTATCACCGATCACAACATGCCCGGGTTCTCGTCATTCCGGGTTCTGGAGCTTGTTCGGGAATATTCCGCAGACCTGCCCGTAATCATTGTTTCAGGCACCATAGGGGAAGGCGTTGCCGTTACCGCCATGAAATCGGGTGCACAAGATTACATTATGAAGGACAACCTTTCCCGTTTGATTCCAGCTATTAATCGGGAAGTGCGGGAAGGTTCGATTCGACGGGCTAAACGCGTGGCGGAAACCACGCTGGAATATATGGCCTACCACGACAGTTTGACCGACCTGGTAAACCGTCGGGAATTTGAACGCCGTCTGATGAGAGCTCTTGAAGATACCCACAATGGCGACGGGGATCATGTGCTGCTGTATCTCGATTTGGACCAGTTCAAAATCATTAATGATACATGTGGCCACATCGCGGGTGATCATCTGCTCAAGCAGATCGCCGCGTTGCTATCCGAACAGATTCGATCTGATGACACCCTGGCGCGACTTGGAGGCGACGAGTTCGGAATACTGTTGCACGGCTGTGATGGATATTATGCGCGTAGAGTTGCGGAAAAGTTGTGCCAGGAAGCCAGCGAATTTCGCTTTGTGTGGCAAAACAAACCTTTTTCCGTATCCCTGAGCATAGGAATGGTGCTGATCGAAAAGCACTACGACAATGCCAGCGAGCTTCTTTCCCATGCAGATCTGGCGTGCTACGCCGCCAAAGATAGAGGCCGCAACAATGTCCAGCTGTACCAGTCGAACGATGCAGACATGCAGCAGCGTCAAAATGATATGCATTGGACCAGCCGGATTCAGCAGGCCCTCCAATCAGACAGCTTTTGTCTCTGGAAACAGGATATGGTCGCATTGCAGCCCAACGATACTGATGGCTACCGAACCGAGTTCCTTGTACGCCTCAAGGAAGGGGATGACGTCATTCCGCCCGGCGCCTTCATTCCGGCGGCCGAGCGCTTTAGCCTGATGACCAAAATTGATCGCAAAGTCATTGAATTGGCCTTTCGATACCTTGATCAGACTGGCCTGGGCCGAGAGGAAACCGGCACTTTTTTTATCAACCTGTCGGGCAGTTCCTTCAATGAGCCAGAGCTTTTTCTGTACATCTGCGAGCTTGCCGATACGCACCGTCTCAAGCCCGAGCGAGTGTGCTTTGAAATTACTGAAACCTCGGCTATCGCTAACCTGAACGTGACTCAACAGTTCATTAATACAGCCAAGAAAAGAGGCTTCAAATTTGCTTTGGACGATTTTGGAGCGGGTATGAGCTCCTTCTCCTACCTCAAGGCTCTTCCAGTGGATTACCTGAAAGTCGACGGCGGATTCGTTCGTAACCTTCTGACCGATCCAATTGATCTGGGAATTGTAGACGCCTGCAACCGAATCGGGCATGCCGCCGGCCTCAAGACGGTTGCTGAATTCGTTGAAAACGAAGAAGTCAAAAAACGGCTTGTAGAGCTTGGTCTCGACTGCGCCCAAGGATATGGCATATCAAAGCCGTGCCCTCTGGATTAATGAAGCTGTCGGGCTGTCTGCCATTCGTTGGTCATATCTTCTAAGGACTCTCCATGCTCGGAAACGGTGACCTGATACTGCGCTATCTGGAGCACCTCGGTGTTGAATATGTTTTTGGTGTTCCGGGGGGCAGTATAGAGCCCTTCTATGACGCTTTGGCCAGAAGCGAGCGCCGTGGCGGAATCCGGGCCATCACGGCACGGCACGAAACCGGCGCAGCTTTCATGGCGGAGGGCTACGCACGGGAGACTGGCAAAATAGGCGTTTGTTGCTCAACGGCGGGTCCCGGTGCCACGAATCTGCTTACGGGTGTGGCCTCGGCCTATGCAGATGGCATTCCAATGCTCGTTATCACAGCGCAAACCGCACTTGACCGATTTGGTCAGGGTTCCTTCCAGGATACTTCATGCACCGGTATCCATACCGTTGAGATGTTTGCCAAGTGCACACGGTATAACACGTTAATCTCCCATCCCGCGCAGCTTGAAACCAAATTGCTTCAAGCGGTGAGCCACGCGATGGGCAACCAGCCGGGCCCCGCTCATCTGGGAATACCTCTGGATGTGATGCGCCACAGGATCCCAGACAATGAAATCGACGCGACGCTCAACGCCTTCACTAATCATGAAGTTGCACCGAGCGATCATTCTACCAAGTCCGCATTAAATGAACTGGAGTCTGCCCGAAAAGTTACTCTCGTTCTGGGTGAGGGCGCATCTGAAGCCAGCGAACTGCTGGTGCGCTTAGCTGAGGCACGAGACTGGCTGATGGTGACAACGCCACGCGGAAAAGGGCTGATCGACAGCTTTCACCCGCTTTATCGGGGAGTGTTCGGCTTTGCCGGTCACGAAAGCGCATCTGATGCCCTGCGAGAAGATAGCGCCGACCTAGTGGTCGCTATTGGTACCGCACTGGATGAAGTTTCTACCAGCGGATGGGACCCCACTACAATACTTTCCGAGCGGCTTATTCACATCTCCAACAACCCGGTAGACCTGAGCCGATCTACCATGGCCCGATTGGTGGTTCTGGGTTCGCCAAAGCTCCTGTTCGAATCCATATCCAATGCCCTCGGTGTGGATTCAGTGTCTCAGAGTAACCGATCTGTCTTCTACAACGACCGTTTACCAGCCAACACCAGATTTGATGACCCTGAAAAATGCTTCGATAGATCCGGACCCATAAAGGGTCAAACTCTGATGACCTACATGAGCCGGATTTGTCCCCAGAATACGCGGGTTTTGATGGACGCCGGCAATAGCTTCCTATGGGGCATTCATTATTGGAATATACACCGCCCCATGAATATGCACCCTGGTGCTAATCACTTTCATATAGGTCTCGGGTTCGCCGCTATGGGCTGGGCTATTGGCACCTCTGTGGGCATGGCCAGCGCCAATCCAGATCATCCTGTGGTCTGTTTCACCGGTGACGGGAGCTATCTCATGGCCGGGCAGGAGTTGACCACAGCCCTCCAGGAAAACCTGAACATTCTCATGGTGGTGCTGAACGATTCTTCACTAGGTATGGTTAGCCACGGACAGAAACTGAGTGGGGGGGAGCAGTTGGCCACTCGGCTGCCAAGGGTGGATTTCTCAATGATCGCCCGGGCATTGGGTGTCGAGTCCTACCGCATTGAGACTATGGAACAATTTGCTGACCTTGATATTAAGGGGATTCTGTCCCGACCTGGCCCATGCTTGTTAGACGTAATCGTTGACGGCGACCAGGTGCCACCATTGGGCTCCCGAATAAAAGTGTTAACCAGCTCAATACAAACTCACGAATAGAGTAGGGGGCCGGCGTGCCATCAGACTATGTTTATCACTCCAATTTCTGGCTTGAAGAGCCGGAAGAGTCCAATCCTTTCGCAGCCAAGGCATGTTACTGCCACGGCTATGACGTTTATGGGCAGATCATTGCCCGGGCAAGCTGGTTCGAGTATCTGCTTTTAATGTTCAAGGGAGATCGACCCGAGCCTGCCCATGTGGTGCTGCTTGAAAAGCTTGCGCTAGTTCTTGCCAATGCCGGCCCAAAAGAGGCCAGTATTCGTGCGGCCATGAATGGTGGGGTCGCCGGAACCAACCATAGCTCCGCCCTCATGGCAGCACTCGCTGTTGGTTCTGGACTCTATGGTGGTTCCCAGGAGCTCGAGATCTGTATGCGTTTATGGCAGGAATGCGGGCAGGATGTTGAGAAATGGATAACCCGTCTGCAATCTCCCGAGGAAGACGAAAGGGCTGATATATGGCCGGCTATGCAGCATCCACCTGGCTTTGATCCCAACGGGGACCAGATACCGACGACGCTTCTTCAATCCCAGGAGTTATTGGTCCAGTTCGCTCCCGAGAGCGGCGCGTTAGCCTGGCTGGCGATAAACCGCAGTGATCTGGAAGAGTTTTTTGGCTGTCCCATATCCATCAGTGCAGTCGCGGCGGCAACTTTGGTAGATCTTGGTTTGGATAAGGACCAGGGCAGTATGCTCTACCTCATGCTGAGGCTCCCGGGTGCCGCGGTTCATGCCTTGGAACAACGAAAGATGGGCTGGAAAAAGTTTCCTTTCTACAGTCCCGCAATTGAACTGGAAGAAGATCCTGGCCCCTATAAAAAAGCCGGTGAGGAGGAGTAGCCAATGAATCATGAGCGGCTGTACGAAACTGAGAGCCACCTGACAACCCGCATTGGAAAGGCTTTTCTCACCGAGCGTGTGGTTATGCATGGTAAAGATCTTCATCATGAGCTGGACCATATGGAATGGCTGCACCTTTACCTGTTTGCGATTCTGGGGAGGGACCCCGGTAAAAATGTTGCCAACATGCTGAACTGCTACTGGGTGGGCAGCAGCTACCCTGACCCATCGATTTGGCCAAATCACGTAGCAGCGCTGGCAGGTTCTGTACGTACCACCCCTTCGCTCGGCATGATGGCAGGTTTAAGTATTTCCGAGGCATCGATTTACGGTCGCCGTCCCGAAGTTCGAGCACTCGATTTCTTTTACAGGGCAGGAAAATGGTGCGAGGAGGGCGGTAAGATCGAAGAATTTGTCGATAATGAGAAAGCCCTCGGGCGTATTCTATTCGGCTACGGGCGCCCTCTCGCCAAAACAGACGAGCGCATTGCCTTTACTCTGGACAAGGCAAAAGAGTACGGCTTTTCAAATGGACGCCATTTAAAAATGGCGTTTGAGGTTTTTGAGCATGTGAACAGTGTGTACGGATATTCAATGAATGTTGCCGCCGTACATGCCGCTCTTGCGGCAGACATGGGCTTCAGTTGCGAAGAGTATCAGCTCCTGCTGTCACCCGGTTTCGTAACGGGTATGGCCCCATGCTTCAAAGATGCGAAAGCACGACCAGAGGGCAGCTTCTTCCCGATTCGCTGCGAGAGCATTGTCTATCATGGTGTGGGCAAGCGAAATTGGGAGGATTGACGCAGAGGTTTTAATCAGAACGTATAGGACAGTTCTCCGACCAGACGGCGGCCCGGCATCGGAAAGTCGTTTGGTATGGCCGGACTGGGCTGGGCAAAAGGGCTTGGGTCTCGCACATCATCATTGAAAATATTCTTCACAGACACCGAGAGATCGAGCCCACGCCATAAGCCCTTTGTTCGAAGGGTCATATCCACAGTCGTCGAATCGGGCACAGGTTCTCTCTGATCCGCGGCAGTTCTTTTCTGCTCGCCTACCCAGTTGACCTGAGAGCTCAGGAACCAGCCAGACCACAGAGACCAATCGGCGCGGGCATAAACCTGGTGGTTGGGAGCATCGCCCACAGACTCGCTGGTGAGTTCATCCTTGGCGGTCTGGTAAGTATAATTTGCCGTCACCGAAAATTCATCAGTGGCCTGGTAGCTCAGTTCGAACTCACCACCGTGTCCGGTTCGCTGACCTACGTTCTGATATTGATTGGCAATGAGGCCTGCAACCGGCTCAGCATTTATGAGATCGTCAATCTCGTAATAGAATAGGTTCAGGGAGTACAGAACACGGGCGGTTGCCTGATGGGATACACCGATTTCATAGGTGTCTATGGTCTCGGCATCAAGTTCTTCGTTACCAATAACCACCGGATTATTGGATGCATGCAGTTCATTCAAAGACGGCGCGCGAAAGGCTCGTCCGTATAACAATTTGGTTGTGATACTGTCTGTTGTCGCCCATATCAAGGCGGCACGAGGATTGACCGTGCTCCCGAAATCGGAGTATTCATCAAAACGAACGCCGCTAACCAGCTGCCAGTTCTGAGCAAACTTCCACTCATCCTGAACGAACAGATAGTAGTTGGTACGGTCTTCCTCAGGCATCCAGACTTGATTCGGATCATCAGAGACGTCTACCACGCCGCCCTTGGGACTGAAGTCGGGATTGAAATTCTTACTTTCTGTCACTTCATACAAATCGGCCCAGAACGTACCGCCACCCATATGGACCCGATGGTCCTTGAAGCCACGGTAAACCGCACTCAAATCGAGCCGAACCTGATTTTCCTTGTAGCCAGGGCTACCAATCAAACCATCGGGAAAGTCACCATCAAAAGCACCTGGTGGATAAAGAACAATGTCGTTCTCCGGTTCTTGGGTGATATTGAAATAAAACACCCGAGCCTCAACATCCAGGCCAGGGGCGAGGTGTGACCAACGATAACTGTAATCCAGATTTACCCGGCGAGACGCATATTGTCCCTCTGGATCCAGCGCCTGAGCCAGGCCAGGGCCGGTACCGAGATTACTGCGATCCTGCAGGCCTGCGCGCAGGGTCCACCGGTCGTCACCCATTTCAAAGCGGGCATCAAACTGGTCCGACCCCGTATTGACCGGACCTGGGGCAAGAGACGCTGAAGTTCCGAACAGCTCATCGAAGCTCGTCTGTGCGTCCTGCTCAATAACGTCGTCCCAGCCTTCTGTCGTCTGGTATTCCAGAACAAGGCTCATCGCCAGTTCACCACCAATATGGTGCACTGACTCCAGCCAACCACCCCGAGTATCAAAGCTGCCGAGGCGCCCACCGACAGTCTGACCTCCAATCGAGTCCGGGCCCTTTGTAATAATGTTGATAACGCCAGAGTAGGCGTCTGCACCGTACAGTGCAGATCCAGGACCCCTGATCACTTCGATCCGTTCGATTGCCTTTACCGGCATGCCTCCCCAGGCATTCCCGCGGTTGCCGTAAACCATTGTGGTAGCGGGAATTCCATTAATAAGAACGAGTGCCTGGGCGTTATTACTCGACGTTATGCCTCGGAAGACATATTTGGGAGAAAATCCCTGATCGGAATGATTCACGTGAAGGCCGGGCACAGTCTCAAGCACTTCGTCGAGGTCCGTCGCACCTATGGCCGCAATGTCATCAGCATTGATAACTGAGGTAACAGCAGCCGCCTTATCCAGAGGGGTTTCAGTGCCGGATGCAATCGATACGACGCGGATCTGCCCAAGCTCCTCCAGGGGGATGTCCCAGAGGGATTGATCAGCAGCAGCAACACCATTGGATATCGCAAGACAAACCACGCTCACTCGCAGCGGAGCGGGAAGAAGTAGAAGCGCAGTGCGGCCCAGGGCCAATAGGGGTTGCTGCATAAAAAATCTCAGCACTTTGACCTTGTTAATGGATGAAACGATTCAATCATTGGCTGCATTCCGGGAAGTGCTTCAGCCTTAACTGGTCCTGTAGGCATGCCGAAGTTATACGGCTAACCCATTAATCGGTGGTAAAAAAGCAAGCCGAATAGGAGTTTAGCTTCATTGGCTGTATAAGCAAGTCTTTATCGGGGCATGTCAAAGGTTTGATGGGGGCGGGACTTGGCTTGCGCGAAGGGTAATCAATGTTGATTGGACGACTTCAGAAAGCACTGAACCTCCCTAATCAAAACTCAACTAGTTAGCGCCTGATTTTCACATTAAGTCCTAAACAAACCTAAAGTAAATCCCAGAATAGAGCGCTCACTTGGGTTTCCACACCAAGTGCTAAATTCGTCGTCCAGCTCGGTAGTGGCTCTGGCCAACGGTTTTGATTCCCACTAGTTGGGCGTATGCTGTTGGTTCAAAAAAAATATCGGGTCAGACTCTCCAATCTATGTCGTTAAAGCAAATATCAAACTTCGGACAAGCTGAACTAATTGAGCGTATGGCACAGTTTGTCGACTTAGACACCTCCCTTCCGTTTGTTTTTCAGGGTGTTCTCACCAGACACACCGGCGACTGGTCGTTACTAATGGGCACGCTGACTTTCTACGAAAACGATGACTGCGATGAGCAGGAAGCGAAAACTTGCCAGCAGCATTACCCAGATTTTCGGTTTATCAGCGGGCTCAGTGGGGAGATAACCCCGTTAGATTTGATCGCTGGTCTCAGTGAAGAGGGTCGACTCTCGATACCTGGCTTGGCTGACGTGGTATTCGAACGAGGAAATGCGAATTGGACGGAGTCATTGACTCCTAGTCATGCAAGCAAAGGCCTCTCACCAGAAAGGTGTTTTACAAGCAGGGTGTGCTCAGATGTGTACTTCCACGACAGTAAGCTCATCGCCTATGGACTTCCTTTTCACATGTCTGCTCTCGAATACGCCAGAGAGTTTCTTGGGTTGGATACGTTTCACGGTAATAGTGACGGGCGTAAAGGCGAGCTGTCCATCAAAATTCCAGACCGGCGGGGGCACATAACCCTGTCTGATCGGGAAGCCTTATTCAGTGATGGTCGTGGTGAAAGTGCAGCTGAGCTTATGCTGGTCGGAGAAATTGACGGTAAGCCAGTGCAAATCAAACGCGGCGAGAAGTTCAAGTTTGAGCGGGAAAAGGCTTCATCTGTTGAGCTGTGGTTGGTAACTGACGGTGATGAGATTGTTGACTACCGTTCTTCATCCGAATGGGAGTACCGACTGGTTAAATCTGATCCCAACGTTGATATGGCCAAGTTGTTGCAGATTATTAAATCGGGAGAGAGTGAACATTGCGAATTTAAGCCGTACATTGACCTTGTCGCATGCAAAAATAACAAGGCCTTGGAACTTGAAAAAACAGTTTGCGCGTTTTCCAACCACCAAGGAGGTAAGCTGTTTATCGGTGTGGATGACGACACGGGCATCATCGGAATCAATGAAGGCTGTCAACGGCACTACAACTGTGATCTTCAAGAGGGTGTTAGGTTCTATCAAAATGCAGTCAAAAAACGGCTGCAAGAATCACTGGTAAAGAACCAGTGCTTCGATACCTATCTGATCGAAGATGACAAAAAATATGTGTTGGTTGTCGAAGTTCAAAAGGCCAATGGCATAAATTATTTACTCCAAAAAAACGAAGCCTACATTCGGCGCGGTGCTTCCTCTCCCAGAATGACGCCTGCCGAAATCCAAGCATTCCCTGAAGAGACAGATGTTTTGGGGCGCATGTTGTAGTTTAGGGTGGGGGAATCCACAGCGACCCCACCCTAAAAATGCTCTACGCGAAACTGGGGATTCGGGCATGATAGAGCTCTGAGCGGGAGATCAAGCTATGATTCAATCCTGTTACGCCGAAGAGAAACTAGCCTTCGCCCTGATGCAACTCGACTTGGGAACACCGGTCCCGGGGAGTTGAAAGAAATGACCGAAATTAAAGTTACCTGCCAAAAACTCGCAAGTCGGATTTCTGAAAAGCTCGAACTGTCGGCGGATGAGCAATACCAGCTGTTCTCGGCTGCCTCACAAGGGATCGACAGAGATTCCGGCGGTCGTGGTTTAGACCAAATCAAAGTAAGTTACGTGCTGGGAATATTGATAGCCGTTTATATTTGCTTTTCCGATCCAAAACGAGCAGTGCAGCACCTTCGCCGCCCAAATAGTGATTTCCCATTTGATGGCCGCTCTCCCTTGGATCTGATGATGACCGGAACAGAAGGGCTTCGATTGACCCGGAAGTACTTCGATGAAAAGGCGCAACCACTAGGTAAAGATGACCCAGTCTATAAGTGGGCCTTGAACTCAATCCTTTCTGACTAACGGTTGCTTTTAAAGTTGGAGGCGATACCAACTTGATCGGTACCAGCCCCGGTCCCAACCAAACTCCTGGAGGGTAATTGCTACCTGCTCAAAGGTCTTCACGAACATTTCTGGCCCCCATAGCTCTTTTCTGTCCACCGTCCATTTGAGCCCCCATAACGGAGAATCGATGTACAAGCCGTCTTGATCGATGGTAGGCAACTGCTCTGGAGTAGTCGGCACGAGGTTTTCAAGCGGGTCTTCTTGGGGAGACCAAACCAGGATTCGATCTTTTACCATCGCCAATGCCAGCATCGCACTGGAGCTGGTTGCGCCATGGAAATGGTTTTTGGGGTCCCAGGCGGTAGGATTCTGCTCTGATTGACAGGCCACGAACCGATTGACAAGGAAAGACGAAAGGTCGAACATTTCGCGGAAAATCAGCTTCAGACTGCGCTCAAAGAACCATTGCTGAAACCACAGGGCAGGCCTGAAAAATTGTGTTTGTCCTCGCAGATCAGACGGCTCTCTTGCCTCAAGCACCACTCGTTCAAGGAGTGCCGGCCAAGGCCGATATCGCAGGTTTGCTGTGAACATAAGGTGTGCAGACCGTAATGCACCTTTGGGATTGCAATAGCGCTGAGTGACGACGCTCCACCACATGCTGAACGCCAGGCAAAAAGGGCAGGGCACTGCCCCTCTTTCGACGTAACTTTCCAGAGTCCCCGTGAAATGGCCGACTCGTAGAGCGTGATTGTGGGGCGCGTTCCGCCGAATCCATAAGGTAATCTCGCGAGCTACTCGCCCTATGATCGCAATTCTTTTTGGAAGGGGCGACCTTATCAACCCTTCGATTTTCCCATTGTGACGCCACCACGTTCGCTCAGAGATCTCAGGCGCACGCCACGGCATTACCGGAGCGGAGAATTCCCGGATGGGAACCTCGGCCATCTCTACGCCTAGTGTCTTTAACTCGCAGGGCGTAAATTCTGGATGCCAAAAAGCCTGAAAAGCGGGGAAGTAGGGCGATTCCGGCGTCACAGGGCAAAAACAACATTTGACCTGGCGATTCTGCCAGTATAAAGCATCCAACTGATCCGCCCACTCCCATACCTTCCCAAGCTCTAAACCCGGGGCCGGAGAGTGGCGGAACGCGCTTAGCCTTTCAAAGGCTCCCATCTCGGAATCGGGGATCATTCGTCCCGGCAATTCGGCAACATTAGGTAAGCCGCATACTTCGCAGTCATTGAACTTCAATGAGTGGATGTCCGGCCAGGGCCTCTCGCATTTTGGGCACAGAGCGACCAAGGGCTCGCCATGGAGAGGGCATGCCGTCACCCATTCCAACCGGAAGAGATCGGAATGGAACAAGCGCCATGCGCAGGCCGGACATTGACGCGCGATGTTACTCGCGATCGCTTTGGGCGTTGGGAAATCGCTTCCAAGCGCTTTGCCGACCCGAAGCGGTGACAAGCCGGGATTCGCCACCAGGATCTGACGAGCGGTAGCGTAATCGCTCTGGCAGGCTTTTCTCATCCAAGAACCTGAATTGAGGGGAAGTGCCTCGGTAAAAGCCACGCCGACGCCTATTTGAGGGGCTTCACGAGTGACGGGATCAATCCAGACATCCGAACAGCCTCCTCTACCATGTCATCATCCAAAGCCTCGGCGCCATAGCGAGGCAAGAAATCGGTCAACAAGGTGTTGGTCGTAATAGAAAAAGATTGCATCCCCCAAGAGTCGAGCTTGTGGTCCTTCTGGAATCCTCGGAAAACCCTCCAGAATATTGTCGCTGCACCGGCGAGCCTGAAACCTGAGTTGACAGCATCAGGCAGATACTGTGCAACGAAGGTGTTACCAGATTTCGGGGGAAACTGGAGCCGATCGTATTGGGCGAGACAATATTTCACTTCGTCAGCGGACGCGATGCCCCGATAGAGCCTTCGAATGCGAAAAAATCGACCGTGGAGGTGTGCAAAACAGTCCGGATCCATGCTGTTGATCAAGGACCAGGTCTCAACATCGTTGCCAACAAAGAGCACAAGCAGTGCTCGTTCAATGGATCGGAGTTTATCGTAGAGTTCAGCGAACACGTTGAACTGTCGCGGCGACAAGCGCTGGCATTCATCCACAACAAGCAGTGCCTGGGCGACGCCGGCCTCGCACATGGTATCGCAAATGCAATGAATGAAGCGGTCAGCCAGCTGGTCCGCTCTGTCACGGTTGGACACGCTGAGACCTGCTGACCAGCAAAGTTGCCGGTATACGGACAACACGGTTGATTGATCGCGCAAGGGGATGCTCACTCTTAGCACTGGAATAGGGGAGTCAGTACGATCGACCAGCTGATCGCACACCTGCTCTAACGCGGTTGTTTTGCCCACCCGGGCTGGCCCGGCAACCACAGCCCCGGGAATTCCGGTCCAAAGCCATTGTGTCAGGTCCTCGCGCAACTGAGACATGGCCGGTGTGTCGAGTACAAGTTTCCATGGATGTAGCAAGGGGTGTTGCGGGTCGACTTTTGCAATGGAATTCATGATTGATCTCCTTCTCGAAACGATGTCGTCATTGGCGACCATTTGAAACGGTGCTCGGGCGCCATTTCTGGTCGTGGAGCCTTGTCAGACTCGATTGGCAGTTCTGGGTTGTGTGAAGGTGGCTGTTCAGGATGGCTGGCAAATTCCAAATGGCCGCCGTTCGTCATTTCTTGATAAATCCGTAGGATTTGTGACGCCACTTTCGGTTTTTCTCTGTTCTCTAGGAGGTCGGAAAAATACCCGGACAAAGGATCGTGCTGATCGTCTCGATAAACCCGTTTCTGCTTGAACAGTAATCGACGTGTTGAAACCGAATGGGGGAAGCGTCGCCAGCTCTGCGGAGCCTGAAGCTCCCCCAGTTCCTGGCCTTTAACGCTTTTTGCGCGAATCGTCCGAATGTCACGACGATCGTATTCAACGAAAACGTGAGATTGGCTTGGCGGCAGACTGACAAGCCCTGGTCCTCGGTAGCGGCAATATTCCAAGTAGACGTAAGGTGTGCCACCACCGGGTTGCGGTCGATGCACGATAAGCCGTTTCTGCGAGAGCAGGGGGCGGTACTCCGCGGACTGCGCTTCTGCAAAATAGCGAACCCAATGGTTCTGGAGGTGATGTCGGAAGAGTGCCATCGGTGACGAACCTCCCAGGTGAGGTCGGCGGCGATGGTTGAACTCATGCAGCGTCAAATAGAGCGCTTCCTCCAAAGTCTGAAAGGTCACCATTGGGGGAAGTTTTGCATTTTTTTGTGACTCCTTGACCGAGTCCGTCGGAAAGGAGCCTGTGGTGGAATCGAACCGATGTCCCAGACGTTGTTCGACGAAATTAAAGACCCGTTCGACCAAGGCGCGGGACTTGGGTAGGGCCGGGTATCCAAAACGAACGCCCGCCCCCATTGTATTGGTCAGAAAATTCACGACCGAGTTGCTGTGATGCATCCAAGCATTGTCAAAGAGCACAGTTCCGAAGCTGAGCGCCAATGGAGGAGCCAATTCTGCGGGGAAGGCGGGCCCTTCAGGTGCGTGAAATTGCGGCGTTGAGAACCGTAGTGGGTTCCTTCGGTTCAGGCAACGTTCAAGCAGTTCCAGCATGTCCTGCTGATTGGAGGTGGCGGTTGGAACCAGATTGAATCCCAACACACACTGGGTCCCAACATCGATGGCCAGCATCAGTGTGCAGCGGGAAAGCCGCAAATGAATCAGCTCTCCGCCCAGTTCCATCGAAATCCGGGAATGAACGTCCATTAAGTGCTCATCGATTTGAATGGTCGACAAAGCACGAAAAGTCTTTGGGGAAGGCGATTCAGCAGGAACAGCGTTTTGATCGCGATAGGTCGCGTGCTTGAGCCCCTGCTTACGTAATAGCCAGTAGCGTCGGACGGATTCATAGCCGCGTGATGACGTAGTGTAAGGATAACAATCCAGTGGCCAATTGAGCGCGGCCAGTTTGAAGAGAAATCGTTTGTGCAAGGATGTGGCCGTCAAACGTTCGGAGGCGACCTGGCGCCTAAAGTCCGCGTCAATGGCCCGGTCAAGTTCTTGTTTTAGTTTCGGTAGTTCGGACAGCAACTGATTAAACGCGCCCGTACAGGCCGAGTTTGCTTGAAGCGTAGGCAGAGGGCTGATCCGCTTCGGTGGAGTCAACTGAACGTAGGGAAGCAGGCCTTCGGTCAGGAAGGGTGGTTCGTCGAGGTTTCCGCCGAGGCAGCGTTCAAGGAGCTGACTGACCCGACCTGTACTTAAGCCATCACTTTGAGCGACGTCTCGCAGAGTATGACCGGCCAGCACCTTTGAAACGACACGCCGATTCCTCAAGAAGACAGAGCGCCGCTCTGGCGGAATCAACGAATAATCGATCGCTGGCCATTCGGAAAAAGACCGTAAGGAAGGTTCCTGATCGAGCCTTTGACGCCAACTCATGACAGGCAGACCTTGGTGTTGAAATCCAGGGGATGTTTCGACAGCTCGGCACGCAGCAGCCCCCGATACAGCAACCTAAACAAAGCCATCTCTCTATCCGAGGAGGCGCGGCGATCACCTGGGTTGATCACATCTCCAAGGACACACTCCGGTTCGTTGTAAAAGGTCTCCAACAACCGGTGTTCCTCGCGTTCGGTCGGTAATTCTCGATGGACATGCAACGACCGAACAATCTCCAGCCAGTTCTCCGCTTCGATCGCCCGCTCGGTGACGGACTCATTGGCAACAACCTTAAAATCGATGTCATAACGTTTGAGATATTGGGCTGTCGGTTCGGTTAGCCTGGTATCGGCATTCCCTTCGGGCTTTAGTTCGACCACGAAGGATCGATCTTTGGCCTGAACGAAAAAATCCGGGGTGTACCTGGCACGCCCGACCTGAAACGTGAAGGGTTGCGGCACATAGGAAAGTACGTCGGGATCACCCTCGAGTAGACCGGCGTACAGATGTTCCGCCCGACAATGAAACTCGCTGCGGTAGGGGTGCTTGAGCATCCACTGGACAGAAAATTCCGTGGCGATGCGCATAGATTGCCGGGTAGCCCGTTGGCGCGGTTCGAGCGTATCAACACGAACAGCGGGTCGCGGTTTCGGTTTAGGTTTAGGTTTTGGCATGACTAGCCCTCCCTGATGTCATGCCGTCAGTTTGCCGCCAGTGGTCCCACCGAAATAGAGCGGGGCACATTCGATTTACTCAAAAAGCTGAATAATATACCAACATGAAAACCTCTTTTTAAACAATGCGCTACAATAGGTTGTAGACAGTTCTTTGGGGAGGCTCATTAGAAAACGGTTTAAACGCGCACCGTTTCCTATGGGAAAAACGTACACATGCGTTACACGTGCGATATTGGGCCAGAGGCTCTGGCATGCAGCGAACAATTGTTCCCGATCCAGAAGGTCATCATCGACTGGGACGAACTGATTCGCATGAGGCCGGCGGTCGTCCGCAGCAGCCAGACGATGCCTTATTACCTATTGATGCCGGAGGTGCTCGCGCTATTGCGGGCCGACAAGCACCCCATGTACCGGCTCCTGATCGATATTATGTGGAGCACCGGAGCACGGGTCTCGGAAGTGCTCGCACTCACGCCGGAACGCATCCTTGGGGGCAATGATCGGTTTGACGTATTACTGAAGGCAAAAAGAACAGGGGCGGGTAGACCCGGGAAACTGACGGCGCTTCGAAGCCGGCAGCGATGCGTGCCCCTGATAGATGAGTGGACTCAGGATCGCTTGCAAACATACCTCTGCGGCGGCCATTTCCGAGCAACACAGCGGTTGTTTGCAATCGCACCACAGACCCTTAATCGTCACATCCATCGGCTCGCGGACGCTATCGATTTCCCCGCCCATTGGATTACCGCCACAACGTTTCGACACTCCTTCGCGATCAACCTGCTTGTGCACGGGTGTCCACTCAGCGCTGTCGCTCGGCTTCTGGGGCACAAACATCTGGCGTCCACCGCGATTTACGAACAGGCGCTGACAGTCTCGGACCATGAAATGATTAAGCGCGTCGAGTTTCATTAAGCATTGTGTCACGAAGGATTCGCCCCTGGTGTTTCAGATCATGTGGAAGTCTCAAATCAACGGGTAGCCTTCTGATTTGACCCTGACGCCGTTTAAGTACAATTCATTATCAGAAAAATCCGCTTTTAATAGCAGCGTCAGGTGGCATAAAACCTTGCGTTTTCGGGCTTAGTCAGAGAGTGTGGCTATATCACAGAACGGAGTGGCGTCTGACTTGATTATAGAACGTTCTCCAGGCCTCAATTTTTTGCCCGGCGTCGGCCACTGAGAAAAAGCAGTTTCTATGTGTTTCTCATAGGTCCACCGATACCTGACCTTGCCGGCCTACGGCCTCCGCCGAACGCTACGATCGGTCTGCTACTAAACAAAAGCGAACATTAGTGCCTCTCACCCTGCAGGCAGTTTTCAGCCGTTCCGGATCGGACATGACTGCAGCGGCCAATGGCCGTAATCTTCGAGGCAAAGATTGTATTTTACGTAGTTTTTAGATTGAGTTAATCAGTCAGAAAAGATAAGAGTGATTCCGCCTTGTCTAAAGGCATTCGTTGGATATGTTCCTTTAAGCGTAGCCTCGCTAACTGTCCGCTTTGAGCGCGGGATTCTTCGCTTTGAAGTGGCTCCCCCTCTCCCGTTATCACCCAGTGCAAACTTGGTTTCGTTCCGTCTTGGCCAACATTGGTAGCGAGTAGATAGAGCTTTTCTGCGTCAGGGAAAGTTTTTCCCTGCCAAACTCGCCATAGTGTTGTGGTATTGCTATAGCCCATCCTTGAGGATGCTTCCTTATCAGTCAACTCTAGAACATCATGTACTAGCACTTTGAGTCTTGCGCACATTTGGGTCCGGAGCTGTGAGTTTTTTCTAGTTCGCGACATTCTTTGATAATAACATTTGAATTTGATAATATCATTATATAATTACACTGAAAGTACGTTCAACCGGGAAGCGCGAAATATGGTAACTACAACAAGCAAGGTGCTCAGAAAGAGCCCATCTATGTTCGTGAGGATGCGCAAGCCAAAACCTTCCTTGGTGTTCGATACCTACTGGCGCTTTGCAGCCGAGAGGCAAAACGTCTTCATGAGGCGTGTAAAAGGGAAGCGTATGCCATGGACCGAAGATCCAATTATCTCGGCTCATAAGTTTACTAATGCTTACCGGGCGTCCGACCGTGTGAGTCAGTACCTCATCAAGGAAGTTATTTATGGAAAGCGTTATGGGCTGGAAGATACTGTTTTCCGGATAATACTCTTCAAAATATTCAATAAAATAGAGACTTGGGAGTTCCTATCGAATGAGTTGGATAAGCAGATTTCCCTTGATGCGTTCGAGTCGAAGCGCTTTGGTAAAATGCTAGATGCAGCGAAAGCTCATAAAGGAGCCATATACTCCGCAGCTTACATTATGCCATCTGGGAAAACCCAGGGCTCTGGAAAGAGCTCTAAGCACCAGTTTCACTTAGAGCTACTGGAATCGCTCAAATGGTCCGGATTTTTCTCAGAGATTGCGAGCGTTAACTCGATGGAGGAAGGCTATAATATGCTGCTTTCGTTGCCTTCAATTGGAGCGTTTTTAGCTTATCAGTACATTACCGATCTCAATTACTCCGATCATTTCGATTTTTCAGAAACAGAGTTCGTCATGCCTGGTCCGGGAGCTCGTGATGGGATTCGAAAGTGTTTTAGTGATTTTGGAGATTACAGTGAGGCCGACATCATTAAAATGGTGTGTGAACAGCAAGAGGAGCACTTCGACAGGCTGGGATTGAGCTTTCAGTCGTTGTGGGGACGGCCCCTAAAGCTGATAGATTGCCAGAACCTTTTTTGTGAGGTAGATAAATATTCTCGAGTTGCACACCCGGAGTTTGCGGGGCGTAGTGGCAGGACTCGAATCAAGCAAAAATACGCACCAAGCTCCCGAGAGAGCATTTCACCTTGGTTTCCACCCAAGTGGGGACTCAATGAGAGTATCCGAGCAGAGGCTTTGCCTGATGTATCCGAAAAGACTCAAGCGTTTAGCTTCTCGGAAGGCTCTAGTCTCCCCCTATTTGCTTGACATGACTTGATGTCTTTTGGACTTACCCCGGTGCACTAGACACTCCTAGCCTATGATTAGAGCATAGGAGGAAGTGCCATGAGCAGCCAACGTTACCCCCCGGAGTTCAAAGATGAAGCGGTCCGACAAGTGCTGGAGCGGGGCTACACCGTCGCCGAAGTGTCGCAACGGCTGGGAGTCTCTGCTCACAGCCTCTACAAATGGGTTAAGGCCGTGAAGCCGGATAAGTCTGATGAACAGGCTGCCGAGTTAGTCGAGGCCAAAAGCGAGATTCTCAGGCTGCGTGCCCAGATGCGCCGAATTGAAGAAGAGCGGGATATCCTAAAAAAGGCCGCTCGGTACTTTGCCAGAGAGCCCGAGTAAAGTACCGGTTCATCAACGATCACCGACATGAATTCAACACCATGACCATGTGTCGTGTGCTCAAAGTGGCTCGCAGCGGGTTTTATCAATGGCTGCATAAGCCTTTGTCTGGTAAGCGTCCGGTAATCCCATCTTGAGCCAGGCGCTGTGAACCGCCCCGGGTATCGCGGAGGCCCGTTGGTTTAAGTCACGCTGCCATAGCGGCCTGAATGTTAAGTTGCCGGTAGTAGTTTGCCTCAGCTTCTC
>LULX01000281.1_pt1 | contig 21360 bp, 18 predicted proteins | sample 729511 | NCBI WGS metagenome assembly LULX01 (sample SAMN03860278, study PRJNA289734) | marine metagenome | biome: seawater column; feature: ocean; material: water; isolation source: Red Sea water column Station 91 - depth 500m | place: Saudi Arabia: Red Sea | collected 2011-10-15 | depth 500 m
GAGTATGCGTCTGGCCCATGCCATCGAACGCCAGGCTGGGTATTATGCAGTCGTGGTACCTCCGGGTGTAGATCAGGGCCAGCTGCCATTTATGAGCCTGGCGCTTGCTGCCGAACTTGCCGGCTGCGGCACACCCAGTCTGGCTGGGCCTGTACTGCACCCAGAACACGGCTTCATGTATTTTTCCGCCCTGGTCACCACGTTATCGCTGCCGGTTGACGGACCGTTGACCCACCCTGCCTGCCCAGCTCCGGCCTGCGTGGAGATGTACCAGCGATCCGGTGCAACCCCTTGCACAACCACCTGCCCGATCGAAGACAACGGCTGCCTGGGCGGCACCATCGTAGATGGCCGCTGGACCGAACGACAATATGATCGCGGACGCTGCATGGCACGGGTCTACAACTACTGGGTACCCACCTTTCAGAAAATACTGACCGAGACATTGGATGAACCAGACAACGAGCAACGCAGGATGATGATCAACTCGACCCTGTTCAGTCGATCACTATGGTCCATGACCTATGCCAACATCAGCCAGGGCCAGTGTTTTGAATGTATGCGCGTATGCCCGGTCGACCAGGCCAATCGCCAACTAAGCTAAACAGCATCTTCATCACTGGAGAGACCAGAATGAGTTTTTTCTACATTGACCCCAAAACCTACCAACAATACCGGGACCAGGTAATAGAGATGTCACAATCCATTCAGGTGAACTATCCTGAGAACCTGCCGCCTGAGACAAGGCGACCAGGCTTTTCCGATGAACAGATCGCTGAGAAGCTTGGTCTTGATACTGCAACAGTTCGCGAAATCCGATGCGTCGCTGAAAGAGAATACTACGGTCTCGATGAATGGCAGAAGGCGATCGAATTCAAAGAGCGGGCCTGTCGTGGCTATGCCGAACGCGGTCTGTCTTCTGTGACCAAACGGTATTTTGACGCCCGCAAAAATCAGAACTGAACATGCTGACCCTGGTGTCAGCCCTGATCCGGGCGCGCCGGCATTTTGCACACCGCCCAGCGTTTCTCATTGAGGATGGAAGGCAGATCCACTGGGCAGCGCACTGTGACGAGGTCTCCCGACTGGCAGGTTCGCTGGTTGCGTTGGGTCTTAAGCCGGGCAATCGATTTGCCATTCTTGCATCAAATTCTGCACGCCAGGCCACACTGATCCACGCCGGCTACTGGATGGGCGCTGTTCCCGTCCCCATCAACACACGCCTCGCCGCGACTGAAATCGCCCAGATTCTTGATGACAGCCAGCCAGCCTGTATCTGGGTCGGTGCAGCCGCTTTGCCCATTCTCGAGACGCCAGAACTCAGTGCCTGGTCAGATCGGGTCATTGACCTGGAGGATTCACCAGGCGGTGGCCTGACAAACAGTTACAGCGCATTACTGGCATCTGCCGAACCGGCCGATGCCTTTCAAGCTGATGAAGACTCACCCGCGATTCTGCTGTATACCGGCGGCACCACCGGTCGGGGCAAGGGTGTAACGTTGAGCCATCGCAATGTTGTCAGTAACGGTCTGCAAGTGGGCTTGGCGTTAAGCGTGACCGACACGGATCGTATGCTGCATGTGGCACCAATGTTCCATTCTGCCGACCTGCTGGGCACGGCCGTGACCCTGGCTGGTGGCAGCCACGCCTACCTCGCCACACCAACACCGGAAAGTTTTGTCGACGCCTTAGCGTCGATGAAGATCACCTACACCATGATACCGCCGACGATCCTTCAGCAGGTTCTGGCACAGGGATTGTTGGCGCAGCGTGACCTGACTGCCTTACGCATTTTTATCAGTGGGGGTGCTCACGTACCGCTTGAACTGTTGCAAAAGGCACAACGTTTTCTGTCCAACGGTTCGATGGTGCATGGATTTGGTCTGACTGAAACGTCGCCCATCCTCACAATGATGCACTATAGCCAGGTCTTTCAGTCTCAAGGTCCGGATAGCAGCGCCCTCAGTTCAGTCGGTCGGCCGTTGGCGGGCGTAGACACCCGAATTCTGGATTCCACCGGCCGTGATGCCCCGACCGGTGAAACCGGTGAGCTCGTGGTGCGCGGACCTAACGTGGCCACGGAATACCTTAATCAACCTGAAATGTCGGAAAACGCTTTCAAGAATGGATGGTTTTATACCGGCGATATCGGTTCGATCGACAGCGACGGGTTCCTGAGCATTGTTGACCGGAAAAAAGACATGATCATCACGGGGGGTGAAAACGTCTACTCCGCGGAAGTCGAGGCGGTACTTCGGCAACACCCGCAAATCAGCGATGCGGCTGTGGTCGGCGTGCCTGACGATACCTATGGAGAAGCAGTATTCGCGATTCTGGTCGCCGCGGGGCAAACAGCACCCAGTATTCAATCCGTCATAGACTTCGCACGTCAGCGAATTGGTGGCTACAAAATACCGCGCCAGATGCTGTTCGTCGATGAACTGCCCAAGAGCGCTCTTGGAAAGGTCCTGAAAGCGGAACTGAGGACTCGCTACGGCGCGTAGAACAGCGAAGTATTGACCTGTGTCAGGATCTGGAACCGACGCTGTCTGACACTAGAGATTTGCCACCGGAGCTTGATCTGAAGTCATTGAAAACAGACGCTGGGACAGCGTCGCGCGATTATGGTTGGGCCTATGCCGGTATTTACTGGCCTCCAGAACCATGAATCTGGCGGTGCAGAGCCTCGAAATCTTGGATGATTATGGTTCTTCCGTTAACGAACGCCAGATGATGCTGTTTAAGCCGCTTAAAAAGGCGGCTGACAGTTTCGGCGGCGAGGCCCAGGTAGTTCGCGATGTCGTGACGGGACATGCTCAGACGAAATTCAGTGCCTGAAAAGCCGCGCTGCCTGAATCGAGTAGACAGACTGACAAGAAAAGCAGCCAATCGTTGCTCGGCCGTACGGCGGGAAAGCTGCAACAGCATAGACTGATCTGTGGTTATCTCCCGTGCCATCAGTCGATCCAGTTCACGTCGCAAATTAGGGATTTTTGCCACCAGCTGATCGATAGAACTCAGCGGTAATTCACAGACATAACTGTGTTCGAGTGCAACTGCTGAACAGGAATGGTTATCAGCGAGTCCATCAAAACCGAACAATTCACCTGGCAGGTAAAACCCGGTGATCTGGTCTTCGCCGTCAGACGCTGAAATCATTGTCTTGAAAGATCCTGATTTCACTGCGTACAACCTGTCGCACACATCTCCAGTTTGGTACAAAAAATTACCCCGCGCCATTGCCGGGCGCTGATCAACCATCGTCTCAAACTGTCTCATATCGTCCGGCGACAGTGCACGCGGCAAACAGAGTTCAGCCAGGGAACAGTCCTGACAAGTCAGCTTCACGGGGGTATTTAAACCAGACCAGACAGCGACATAGAGAAAACCAACGTTATTTAGTTATTTCCTTACATTATAAGCGGAAATAGCGTTGATTTGGCATGGTGTACACAGACCCCACCCCGACCGGTGAACCGGCATGTGATTCACAGAAAATGCGTCGATTCTTGACGTAGGTCAAGCACTCCACCCGTCCATTTCGTTAGAACACCAGCCTTCAGCGGCTCACATCAGCCACTTACCGACAACTAGGACAAGGAATCAGTTATGAAGAGCTTTACAGGTGGAGACAGAATCATATGGTGTATTTCAGCATCTATCGCAGTCGTAGCCGTGATCACCCTGACTCTGACTGTCATTAAATGGGCCAGCGCTTAATGGCACCAGCCCAAATAGGACAATCGCCCCGTGCTACTGCTGGCGATCGGATTGACACATCACCCACGGACAGGAGGAACAAAGCCTAATGTCCTGACACTCCCCAGCCTGCCAATCGGGTAGACTTTTCATCAAGGAGATCTACAAACAAAACTTAGTCGTATCTAAAACAGATGATTGACTTGACCGGCAAGACCATACTCGTGACGGGAGGCTCACGCGGTATCGGGGCAGCCACCGTACGCCAACTCGTCACCCAGGGCGGCAGCGTAGTCGTTCACTTTGGCTCCAACCTTACCGCTGCACAGGCACTCGCTCATGAATATGGTGAGCCTTCGATTCATCTATGTCAGGCAGACCTCACATCTGAAAGCGAAACTGAACGCCTTTGGGATAAGGCCGTAGCCTGGCACGGTCGTATCGATGTCCTGGTCAATAACGCAGGCATCTACGAAAAGTCACCCCTGGATCTTGATCTTGATCGCTGGCTTGGCGACTGGCAACGAACGTTGCGCATCAACCTGTTGGCCGCCGCCCAACTTTGCCGCCGCGCCGTCACCCACTTTCGTGAAAGCGGTGGCGGTGTGCTGATCAATGTTTCGAGCCGCTCTGGCAAACGAGGCGACAACATCGACCACTTGCACTACGGTGCCTCCAAGGCCGGTATGCTGGCCCTCAATCGAACCATCGCCCGGGATGGCGCGAAAGACAATATCCTTGCCTACGGCATCGCACCGGGTTTTGTACTGACCGACATGGTCAGCCCGGTCATTGAGGAGAAAGGACTCGCCGCCATGGCTGCGATGTATCCCACTGGGCGTGTGGCGACGCCGGAAGAGGTAGCCAGCTTGATAACTTTCTTCGCCAGCGGTGCAGCGCCCCAAGCAACGGGCAATACCATCGACTTAAGCGGTGCAGCTGAGGTCACCTGAAAAGGACGCTATCCTACATCCTACTGCGGGTGTTGTCTGGCTCCGGGCCGGGCGGACCCAATCCATGAGCTTAGACCACATACCATCAACAGGATAATTACATCGTGAATCGATTTTCTCCTGATCGGCTTGTTTCCCAAGATGACTGGAGCGATCTCACCCGAGTTAAGTCGGCACCCCCAATCGACATCGGCCGCCTGCATAGCCATCGTTTGGCGCGGCTTCGGTCGTGTATTGAAGAAACCGGAGCCGCAATGTGCCTGCTTGTCAATCCGGTCAGCCTCCGGTATGCGGTCGACTACCGGGCTTATGCACTGTTTCAGTCACACATCCCCACGGCCTACCTGTTTGTGCCCGTTGATGGCCCGGTAGTCATCTATGGCGCCTTGGATTCCGCCCCCATGGCGGATGAATTCCGCAAGGCCCGGCCGATTTCCTACTTCGATGGTGCAACAGAGCTTGAGAGTAATGCTAAGGATCTGGCACGTGATGTGGTCAATTACCTTAAAGAGATCGGCACCGACAATCGGCGGGTGGCCGTCGAATACGTCAATCCCAGTATCACCCAGGCGCTGGAGGCGGCAGGACTTGAAGTGATCGATGGTGTACTGGCCTCGGAAAACGCGCGGGTGATCAAATCGGAAGATGAGATCAACTGTATCCGCTGGGCGATCGCTGTCGCCGAGCATGGAATCGCCAAACTAAAAACAGCAGTTCATGCTGGCGTAACCGAAGCCCAACTGTGGGGCTTACTCAACTACGCCAACCTTGCTAACAACGGTGACTGGCACGACGGTCGCATGCTCGCTTCTGGGCCGCGAATCAACCCCTGGATGCAGGAAGCCACGCTCAGGCGCGTAGAATCTGGGGACCTGGTGGGCTTTGACACCGATATGGTCGGGCCGCAGGGCTACTGTGCCGATATTTCTCGGACCTTGCACTGCGGTCCAGCAATGCCAACCAGACGTCAGAAACAACTCTATCGCCTTGCCCTGGATGAGATCGAACACAATCTACGGCTGATCCGGCCGGGGATCACTCTGGATGCCTTCCAGCAACAAGCCTTTATGCCGCCAGAGGCATTTCATCAGAACGCTTACACCTGTGTCATTCACGGGGTAGGCATGTGTGATGAATATCCAAGAGTGAATCCTATATTTCGTGGACCCAATCCATACAGTGGGACATTGGAAGCAGGAATGATAATTTGTGTAGAGAGTTACATGGGTGCTGTCGGGGAACGCGACGGCGTTAAATTGGAACAGCAAGTACTGGTAACCTCGGACGGTTATGAAATGCTCTCTAGCGATCCGCTGGAACCGTCGTTGCTGGACTGATTGACAGATAGGTTAATCGTATCGTCTGCAACGCTTTAATGGCTGTGTTCCCGCTGCCACCCGTAGCACGATGACAGCACCACCGCTTCGAAGACCCATTCCGGGCATCAGCAACCTGCGGGACCTGGGCGGCTATGCGGTACAGGGCGGGTCAATGCGCTGGCACACACTGTACCGCTCTAACGAGATTTCGACGACGGATACCGACACGCTGAGCCGACTCCAGACACTGGGCATCCGTACCCTTTGTGATTTCCGAGATGACAAACAAAAACAGAAAGTTCCTATCGACATGTCGTTCAGCGCAAACACAAAAACCATTGCGGCCCCCATCAGTGTCAGCGTGCTGATTCGCTCAGCGCTTTCCGGCGAAAAACTCACGGGCACAAGTGCGCGAAAAATACTAGCGGATATCTACCGATCTTTAGTGTTGGATCACGCAGATGCCTATAAGCTCTTCTTCAACAGTATTTTGGAGCCGAATAACTTTCCGCTGGCCTTCTGTTGTGTGGCCGGCAAAGACCGCACAGGTCTGGCGGCTGCCCTGCTGCTGACTGCACTCGGCGCCTCTCGCGACGCGGTGTTCGATGACTACCTGCTATCAAATAAATACTGGGAAACGCCGACAGATGTACTCAGAGAAGAATCAGACGAAGTGCGAAAGGCGGTTTTTACGGCCGACACGCACTACCTGGAAGCAGCTTTTACCGCAATGTCAGAATACTACGGCTCGGCTGAGAGTTTTATACAGAATGCACTGGGTCTTACTCCAGCGCGTAGAGAAAATGTGCTGGCACAGTTGGTTGAATGACAGGCAGACGTCTTTACAGTTCTTGGAATCTGTCCTAGGAGGCTGTCAAGCGATACTGATAAAGGTGCTCATAATGTGGCCGTACTTTTTTGTACAACTGTTTGGCGTGGTGCGGCGCAGTGGAAATATCCGTGTAACCCGGCTTCTGCGATTTTAGTCCAGTCGAGCCTTTTAATTTCTCGTGCCAGGATCCGCCGTCATACCAGCTATATGAACTCGTATTGATACCCGCCTCCCAGGTGAGTGCCTCTTGAATAAAGGGTAGGCCAACAGCATCACAATAAGCACGGACAATGCCTTCCGGATTTTCGAGTAGATCATCCGAATCAATAACCGGTGGTGCCTGACCGTCTCGATCTGAGATACGGTCAAACAGTGCACGTTGCTCCGCAAATGCCAGTTCCTTAAGGTGCACGTCTGGCCAGCGCTTTTGCACGCTGGTGACGACCTTCGCCGCATCACGAATCAGAAAGGTATGTGTGAAGTGACTTAGAAACTCATCGGTCCAGTGCTTCTCGATGTAGTGAGGAAAATCCTTGGAGAAAATCGGGCCTTGCGCCGCTGCCCGTTGCAGTTTGGACCAGACTAGCGCAAACGTCAGGCCAGGCTTTCTGGGACTGTCCGGTGTCAACCGGGGCCACGGCGCGCCATCACCCTCGTACCACCATTCTCCGAATGGTTCGTGAAAACACGTGAGATCACCGCGCTGGCGCATCATCCATTCAAATGCAGTACCGGTAGACCGAGGTGTTGCCCATAGCACGAGAATCTCATGCACAGCTTTTAGTCCTTCAGCGAAGACAACAAATCACCCTGCTCAGTGACGGGCGCCAGACCCAGCGTCTTGAAAATCCGCCAGTAAAGCGCGTTGTCGTGTGTGATGAGCGGTTTGCCCAACATTTTCTCAAGCCCAACTTCCAAAGAGACAAAACGCTGTGCCAGACCATCGCCTTCGCGCCGGTAATTACTCATGCCGATGGCCAGATAGGCATCTGCATTCGGCGCCTTGGTGGCAATGTACTCAAAGGATTTACGGGCAAGGTCACCGTCAAAACACCAGATACAGTCGTTAAGCGCCTCCTGACTCTCAAACCAGCCCTGGTCAACAAAGTTTCCAGCCCACACCACATCAAACCCCGCTTCTTTCAAAAAGCCTGCCGTGCCTTGCCACCAGTCCGGCCAGTGGTAGACCCCATTCAGCGCAACCTTGTCGACATTCAAATCACGCAAGGCCTCCACCATGGCATAGCCCGCCATGTGAAACGGTGTCTCATAGGTCTCACTGAGTTGTTCACAGTACCGACGAATACCCTCGACCCCCAAACCGCTGGCATGCACCCAGTTGGAGCCGACCTGACCGCAGACATCTGCACCGTTGTTGGCCATGCATTCGACAAATTCCTCCAGCAGGTTGAGGTTCTCCTTTCGCTGGGAGAGTTGATGGCTATATGACGGCAGGTGCAGCATCCTGCCGTGTACACCGACGGTTTCCGGTGCCATGCGCAGAAAATCCGACGGTGCAGCATCGAAATCCCGCGGCGGACAGGTAAACCCAACCTGATGAGAGAATAATTTGTTTTTCGAATCCGACCAGTGGACTGGTTTCCGATAGTCGTTCATGTGTGCTCCAATGACAGCCACTTCCTATAAGTAGTTGTGTGTTTGAAGATACGAAATGATCTGTTCTACGAGTGCGTCCGGGTCTGTGTCTTCGGCGTTGAGGACGATTTCTGCGTTTTGCGGCGGTTCATAGGCCGAGTCTATACCGGTGAAGTTCTTCAACTGCCCGGCTCTTGCCTTTTTATACAGCAATTTCGGATCACGGGTCTCGCAAACCGCAAGCGACGCATCCACAAAAATCTCCACGAATTCACCTTCTCCCATGAGCGACCGCGCCATCGCCCGTTCAGAGCGAAACGGCGAAATAAACGACGCCATAACGATCAAACCGGCATCGGCCATCAGCTTAGCGACTTCCGCCACGCGCCGGATGTTCTCGACGCGGTCCTGATCGGTAAACCCAAGATCACGGCTGAGCCCATGACGAATATTGTCCCCATCGAGCAGATAAGTACGTTTACCCATCACGTGCAGTTTCTGTTCCACCCGGTTAGCAATGGTCGACTTACCGGCACCCGATAAGCCGGTAAGCCACAGCACGCACGGTGTCTGCTGGTTAGCCTCCGCGCGGGTTGCTTTATCGACCAGCATGTCGTACCACACCACATTGGTCGCCCTGCGTAAAGGAAAATCAATCACACCGGCACCCACTGTCATGTTCTGAGTCTTATCGACCAGGGCAAACGCTCCGGCCCAGTCATCACTGTTGTCATCGGCGAACGGTACGGCCCGATCCAGAGCGATCTTGCAGTAGGCGATCTCACCCTCAACCAGTGTTTTGGCTGCGAGCTGCTCCAGCGTATCTGGCTCAACGCGATACGACAGATCCGTTATCTGGACAGTCGTTTCGATGCCTGCAAGACGAATCAGATATGGCCGTTCAGGCAACATGGCATCGCGACCTGTCCAGATCAGATGTGCCGCAAACTGGTCTGCTGTGGGCACAGCATCTTCAGGTCCGACAGACCGGTCATCAGCGACCGGATCAAACGTCCCGTCCAACAGTGCGGCCGACACATCACGCACCTTTTGGATTTTGCTGTGCTCCGATAAATGTGTCGTGCGCTCTTTCATGGTCTGTGGAATTATTCTTGATGCATCAAGTGCCTGGACACACCACGATGTTCCCAACGTGATGCTTGTCGATAAATGCCTGCTGCGCGGCATGGAACTGTGACAAAGGGAAGGTTGCTGCAAGCAACGGCCTGATCTCACCCTGCTCAATATAGCGCACCAACTCCTTGAAGACACCGGGCGGCGCAACGGTGGCACCAGTAAAGATAAGATCGCGTAGATAGAATGTCCGCAGGTCGAATTCTACGACCGGTCCGGCAATGGCTCCAGCACAGGGATAACGTCCCCCCCGTGCTATGACATCGATCAGCTGTGGCCACCGAGCGCCCCCGACCACATCAGCCACCACATCGACGGTATCGCGGCCGATCGCTGCCTTAAGTCGGGATCGTATATCTGTCACATTACGTTCAAGCACTGCTGCAGGATCGAGGTCATTCACCGCATTAGCTTTATCAGTACCACATAGCGCAACCACAACTGCATCGCGCCGGTTTGCAAGTTGGACAAGCGCAGATCCAACACCGCCTGACGCCCCGGTCACCAGCACGGTATCACCCGCTGCGACTTGGGCACGACTCAGCATATTTTCTGCCGTAACATAACTACAGGCGAACGTCGCCAGCTCCGCATCGGTCAATGCAGAGTCAATCGGATGGATCTGACGTTGACTGACCTTGGTGTATTCGGCATAACCGCCATCACACTCACTGCCGAAGTACCCGGTTTTATCGAGATTCATTGGATCACTCCAGTCACGGAGCCATCCATCGACCAACACCCGCTGCCCAATAAGTGCGTCATCAGCCTGCTGCCCCACCGCCACCACGATACCGGCAACATCAGCCCCCTGGATTCGTGGAAAACTGACTGGGGTACCGCCCCAGGTACCATCCTCCCCGTCGGCACCCGCTAGGACATCTCCGGTAGTCGCTTCCATGTTACCTTTGGAGTACCAGGCACTGCGGGTATTGACATCAGTGTTATTAAGCCCACAAGCACCCACGCGGATCAGTACATCGTCCGCTTCCGGAATCGGGGTGGGCCAATCATCATGAATCACCAACTTATCCAGGCCACCGTGGCCTGTCAGTACAACCGCCTGCATTGTTTTTGGGATTTCAGTTGTCATCTTGATAGCGTCTTGGCTAACGCCCGAGTCCTATGCTGTATACACCGCAACTGGTTTTCCCAGTAATGACTCATCTGGTGAAAATCCTAAGCCTGGCAGATCTGGAATCGTAAGTTCGCCGTGTTGGTTACGCGGTCCCCTGCCTGGTGCTACGTCGACTGTCAGCATGTCTTGGCAAGCCCAGCAGCCCAGGCGGAACTCATCCGGAATAGTTTGTGCCAAAGATACGGCTTCGGCATCGGCCAATACAGATCCTCCAGTGGCCATGACATAGATCTGGATACCGTGAGCGATCGCCACATCTCGAATTCGCCTGGCCTTTGTCAGCCCGCCGACCCGATTGATCTTGATTCCAGCCACATCTGCAATGCCTTCATGGGCAATCCTAACCATATCATTCAGACTGACCAGTGATTCGTCTATCGAAATGGAGGCGGTGGTGACTATACGCACGGCTTTGATATCTTCCGTCGTCTCGCAGGGCTGCTCAAACGTCACTCCCAGATCTGCAACTGCATTCATCACAACAGCGGCTTCCCGCCGCGTCCAGGCCCGGTTAACATCATAGAGAATGCGCTCTCCCTCAAGCCGGTTTTGCTCGATATGCCGGATCCGACGGATATCGAGCTCGATATCACTGCCACCCACCTTTACCGAATGGCCACGATAGCCCATCTCCCGGTATTTCCTGATGATCTCCATCATATGGTCTGGCGGACCTGAAGAGATGGATGACATGACGCGGGTACCGGTTTCATAACGCCCACCCAACAAGTCCGGCAACGACAACCCAGCGGCTTGGCCCGAAATATCCATACAGGCCATATCAATTGGAGATTTCACATAAAGATGACCAGGGAGTTCTTTGTCCATCACATATTCGATCCGCTCATTCTGTCGTGTATCCATGCCCATCAGGACCGGAGCAATGGTTTCAATGCCAGCCCTGATACCAGGGCCATGGGCAGGTAGATAGGTATGCCCCCAAGGTGTGCCTTCGCCCCAGCCGATATAGCCACTATCGGTTTCTATTTTCACGAAGGTGGCATCCAGAACCTCGAATTTCAGCCGTCCACCGGACAACCAATAGGGTTCTGAAAGTGGCAGATCCTTTTGATAGACGGAAATCTTCTTAATCTTCATTTGAACTTTCTGTGTAAATTGCGAGCGGCTCTCCCAGAACCTGAGTATCCGGTTTCACGCCCAGGCCTGGTTCAGTGCCCGCGTACAACTTGCCATTTCGGACCACTGGCGGTGGCTGTCCGGTTGAAACAGTGTTGTAATTGTGCAGGTCAGTTGTGTTATACAGAAGCGAGGCGGGAGTAGATGCCGCAAAGTGCGCCACCGCCGCTGTCGTGATTTCTCCGCCCCAGGTATCCTCACAGACAACCGAGAGCCCGTGCTCAACGAGATAGTCCCGTATTCGTCGGGCCTTGGTTAAACCGCCAAGATTCGAGATCTTCAGGCATACCACTTCGGCAGATTGATCAACCACCACACGCTGCGCCATTTTTAGATCAGTCACACATTCATCCAGCTTCATGGGCAGGTCTGTACGACGACGAACGTGGAGACACTCGTCGTAGCTGTCACAAGGCTGCTCAATCATCACACCGGTGTCACGAACAGCGTGAACTACTGCGAGTGCTTCGTTAAGGCTCCAGCCGCGATTGGCATCAGCAAACGCAGTTTCTCCCGGTTCAAGCAGTGAGGTCGCATTACTTCCAGTCGTTACCAACCTTGATCTGAAACTGCCGATATCCGGCTGAGCGGTGTACTTCCATTTCCTGGGCAGCTGCATGCGGATCCTTCTGAGGCACAACGCGATACATCGAACCACCAATGGTAAGCCTTCCCCCCAGCAGAACACACACTGGTTGTCCGCAACTCTGTCCCAGAATATCCCAGCAAGCGGCATCGATCGCTGACTTGGCATAAGGGTGACCGCGAAGTACAGCGTCCATGCGCCGTTCGATAGCATGAACCTCGCGTGGGTCTTCACCGATAACGGCCGGGGCCAAGAGCGAAAGTGCCGGCACGATACCTTCCGCGAAAGCCGCCAGATAGTTACCCCCGATTGGACAGGATTCGCCGCAACCCGTGAATCCCTCATCCGTGTGTACCGTGATCACCGTGGTCAACGCCGTTCGGATCACATTGCCGCGACCCCAGTGGTAACTCCCTCCCGCGTAAGGCAGTTCAACGTGGAATGCCTCAATACGAGTGATTTTCATCGTTAATTATGGCTCACAGCCGTCACGCATCCACTGCTGCAACACCTGTATCGAGTGCTCAGAGTTCACACCACCTGCCGGATTGATGACCAAAGGTCCGGGCCGGTAACCACGATTGCTAAACCCCCTTTGCTGCGACTCAACCAGGTGGACATCCTCTTCGACCGTGGTCTTGCGGTCTTGGACTGCCAGGTCATGAATAAGGTCTGAGGGTTTTCCATCAACTGTATACCAACCACGCGAGACGCTAACCTCGTCCACCGATGTTGGCTGCCAGTGATAGGTATTGAGCACATTACCCGGATACACCTGAAAGGAAAATGTCGGCCACAGAAACCACGATGAATAATCACCCGCATGGGTGTTGGCATCGAGGTCAATGGGATAACTCATCTGACCCAGGTTCTGACACTCCGTGGTGTGGCGTAGACAGTATCCCTGGGGTTGAATGTCGTAGGTTTCCGCTTTGATGACACCCGTGGCAAACGTCCTGTGATTGATCCGGCAGTGATAACACTCCGAATAGTTCTCAACCGAGACCTTCCAATTGCATTTTTCGTTCACAGAGATTGTCTCGATAGGCTTCAATAGATCGATATCCGGAACAAATTCACGCAACTGGATTTCCACTTCCGGAAACCAGCTTTCCATTGGCGCGGCTTCATCATCCAGGTTAACAAAGATAAATCCACAAAACTCCTGAGTAGATACCGATCTCAGACAGACGCTGTCTCTAACTGATTCCGGCATAACTTCGATATTAGGGCCGCGCAGCAAACTACCATCCAGGCGATACGCCCACGCATGGTATGGGCAGACAATCGCCTTATCACGGTGGCCCTGACCTTTAACGAGTTCGTGCGCACGATGCTGGCAGACGTTGTAGAACGTGAGCAGTACGTTATCGTAATTGCGAATGCAGAAAAGCTGCTGGCCAGCGATCTCAAAGGTGAAGTAATCACCAGGATTGGGCGCCTGCGAAACATGGCCTGCATACTGCCAGGCTCTCATGAAAAGCCCAGCACATTCTTGCTGGTAGATCGCGTCACTTGTGTAGTACGCAGGATCCAAGGTACGGACAACTCCAGCGTCGCAAGTCTCGATTAAGCCCATCCGCCAACCATTCTCATTTCAATAGACGCACAACTCATGATAGTCGATACTTACAATTTCCCAAAGACCTTGCCGTTGCGATAGAAGCCATCTCCATTACCAACTTAGCAGTGGTTGAAAATGCACGAGAACCTGCTTGAACCAATTGATCTAGGACCGGCTAGGATACCGAACAGGATTTTCAATCCTCCACACGGCACGACGTTGGGATCCGAAGGTGTCGTTACGGATGACCTGATCGCCTACCACGAGGCTCGCGCAAGAGGCGGCGTGGGCCTGATCATTCTCGAGGGCATGGCTTTTCACCCAAGCTTCGAGTTCGAATCGGCTTACTTGAACGCGGGTCGTGACACCATTATTCCGGGACTGAAAAAGCTGACCAGACGTTGCAGGGAGCATGGCACATCGGTATTCGGGCAGCTGTTCCATGCGGGGCGTGCCGTTCGATACACTCATGACGGATCAAAACCACTGATCTACTCTCCGTCTGATATTCCCGATGATCGTTATCGCGTGGTACCCAGGCCCATGCCCAATGAAATGGTCTGGGAGGTCATCGATAGCTACGCCAAGGCAGCTGTGCGTCTGGTGGAAGCGGATTTAGATGGGGTCGAAATTCTAGCGAGCATGGGTTATCTGATTGCCCAATTTCTAAACCCGGCAACAAATCGACGAGACGATGAATTTGGCGGCAGCTTCGACAATCGGCTGAGGTTCTTACGCGAATCGGTTACACAAACAAGAAAGGCCATTGGTCAAGAGAAAGCCTTAGGAATTCGCATCACCCTGGACGAGAAGACGGAGACCGCCCTGGACCCCGATGAAGTCATCAGAATCTGTAGCGCATTGGAAGAGGACGATGACCTGGATTATTTCAGTGTGATTGCTGGTTCATCGTCTTCTCCAGGCAGCTGGATTCATGTCTTTCCACCCATGGCTATCCCCCATGCTTATGTAGCAGACGATGCTGCGCGGTTGAAAAACGTAGTCTCGAAACCAGTGCTGGTTGCAGGAAGGATCAACCAACCTCAGACGGCATCAGAAATCTTATCTGAGCATAAGGCCGACATGATTGGCATGGCGCGGGCACTGATTGCCGATCCAGAGTTCGTAAACAAAGTTAGCCAGAACAAAAGCGATCACATCCGCGCCTGCATCGGTTGCAATCAAGCCTGTGTGGGGCATCGTCTAACGCACCACGCCATTTCCTGCATCCAGAATCCACGAACCGGTAGAGAGCAGCTTTTCCAGAATATCCAACGATCACAATCAACGAAAACTGTCATGGTCATCGGTGGCGGTCCAGCTGGAATGAAAGCCGCTGTGACTGCAGCAGAACACGGGCATCGCGTTGTACTTTTTGAACAGCAGGCAAGGCTCGGCGGCCAGGTAAATCTTGCAGAACTACTGCCTGGCCGGGCTGAATTCGGTGGTGTCACCACGAATCTTGCTCATGAATTAGAACGAAACAGTGTCGAGATCTTCCTAAATTCAACCGTATCCAGTGAGACGATCAACGAATTCGAGCCCGACACAATAATCGTCGCAACAGGCGCAGTGACCCGACTGCCAGAAGTTGAAGTAGACAATGTGGAACTCGTTCATGCTTGGTCTGTCATCCAGCAACACAAGAAAATTGGACAGAATGTTGTGATCGCAGATTGGGCATGCGATTGGACCGGTCTTGGGGTTGCCCATAAACTGGCTCAGGAAGGGCATCACGTAAGACTACTATCAGGTTCCAGTATCGCGGGAGAGTCTATTCCAGGTATTGTTCGAGACCAATGGATCGGTGAACTGCAGAGTCTGAATGTCGAATTCATCAATTTTGCTCGTTTTTTCGGAGCACAGGATCGAACAGCATTTTTCCAACATATGATCAACAGTGAGCCGATCATCTGCGAAAACGTCGACACGATCGTCAGTTGCTACGCACCCCAGTCAAATAAGGAATGCGACTGGTTATTCGAGTCAACAGACACGCACAAACGACCCACACTTATAAAAGTCGGTGACGTACTCATTCCCAGAACCGTTGAAGAGGCAGTTCTGGATGGATTTCAGGCCGCCTGGTCTTTACAGTGAAGACACTCCGGGTGAGTCTGCGGAGCATTTCACAGGGATAAGTAGCAGCATAGAGGGCCTATGAATTCTCTCGATACGGCAGGAGCGCCTGGTGGGCAACGATCATTGGTTTGATCCGGATCTTTGGACACGCATCACTGAGCCCACTGCTCAGGGGTCTGCCCTGCCAAATGCTGCCTACACTGATTCGGCGTTTTTCAAGCTGGAGCAGAACTCACTTTTCAAAAACACCTGGGTATTCGCTGCCTTTGCTCACAAACTCCCCAATGTTGGCGACCTGTTACCCGTGGAGGTGGCTGGACAACCCATCCTGCTGGCTAAAAGTAATGAAACCGTCATCAGAGCCTTTCATAACGTCTGCCGGCATCGCGGTGCGAAGTTGGTCGATGAATGGAAATCCAAATGCCGTACGATCGTCTGCCCCAATCATTCATGGAGCTACAGCCTCAGCGGCAAATTGCTGGCACGGCCTCATTTTTTCGGTGGTGACAAACACGACGTCAACCCCGACCAATGTCTGGAATCAAACTTGATTGAGATTCGATGTGAAACCTGGAACGACTGGGTGTTTGTTAACTTAGATGGGAATGCCACTGATTTTTCAGCGCATATTGAGCCCCTAGTCAATAAACTCGCCGGTTACGATCTGAGCGCCTTGAAATTTGGCACCGAGCTGGAATTCGATATTCATGCGAACTGGAAATTGGCAATCGAAAATTTCATCGAGCCTTATCACGTCTTCTCCTGTCATCCCTGGCTTAATTCATTTGTCTCGATGGCAGAACGAAGTCCACCGGTATTCGAAAATCACATTCTTTCATGCGGCTACGAATTCACGGAAACGGACCCTGCCCGCGGGGAGGGATTGCCGTACTTTCCGAACCTTCCGAGTGACAAGAAAAGGCGCGGAGACTGGTATGTCTTGTTCCCCAATTTTGCATTTGAGATTTTTCCGGACCAACTCGCCACCTTTGTTGCGACACCATCAGGACCTGATCGATGCAAAGAATCGATCGGACTCTATTTTATCGGCGACGGCGCAAATAGTGATAAATACACAACGGCGCGAAATGTGGTCATCAATAATTGGCATGATCTGAACAATGAAGACATTGGCATCCTCGAGCGCATGCAGGCCGGGCGCTTATCCGACGGGTTTGATGGTGGCGTACTATCACCCTACTGGGACCCGGTTCAACAGCATTTTGCTCGCTTGATCGTTGAATCAGTCGCATCGGATCATCAGAGGTGTGCGGTGGGCATTAATTCATCTGTGCCGACAATTTCACGCGGCGAAAACAATCTAAAGCGATGACCATTCAACCGATTGGATTTTCTATTGGCGACTGGAACCCTCCGGTCAGGCCACCCGGCGAACCGATGATCGGACGCTACTGCCGGCTCGAACGCCTCGACCCGGACCGGGATGGACCATCACTATTCGATGCGTATGCGCTCGATACCGAAGGCCGCAACTGGACCTACCTGGCGCAGGGGCCATTCGGGAACTATGCCGAGTTCCACATCTGGCTGAGTGACATGGCCAAGCTGGATGATCCATTTTTCTTTACCATCATCGATGGTGAAAATCAGACTAGCGTCGGGATTGCCAGTTACCTCAGAATCACGCCATCCGCTGGTTCGATCGAGGTCGGCCATATCCACTACTCCCCGCTACTGCAAAGAACACCTGCCGCGACCGAAGCGATGTACCTGATGATGAAACAGGCATTTACACTCGGCTACCGGCGCTATGAGTGGAAATGCGATGCGCTCAATGCGCCATCGCGCATAGCAGCTCAGAGACTGGGTCTGTCTTATGAAGGCGTCTTCCGTCAGGCCACGGTCTACAAGCAGCGCAACCGTGACACGGCCTGGTATGCCACCATCGATCGGGAATGGCCCGATCTCAAGCAGGCGTTTGAACAGTGGCTTGACCCAAACAATTTTGATAATGACCGCAATCAAAAAACCCGGCTGTCAGCACTGACTGCGCCGCTGCTCAAGGCCACGGGATGACCGCAACCCCACTGACACGCGCAGATATCGATCATATCGGACGGGGCTATGATCCGGTCGCAGCCCGATCAAGCTCGATCCACAGTGACTGCTATCGCCATAACCGTTTTCTCACTGTTGAGCGCGAGCAAGTATTCCACCGGACCTGGCAGTTCGTGTGCCACGAAGAAAAGCTGCGCCAGCCCGGCAGCTATGTCACCGCATCCCTACAGGGCCAGAGCATCTTTGTGGCCCGCGATACCGGGGGTGGCCTACAGGCTTTTTACAACGTCTGTCAGCACCGGGGACATGAACTGCTGCAGGGTGAGGGCATCACCAGCACTATCACCTGTCCGTACCACGCCTGGGTCTACGATCTTGACGGGTCACTGCGGCGGGCACGGCGCAGTGAATTGATCGAAAATTTCCGCGACAATGACGTTCGCCTGCAAACCATCCAAGTCGAGGTCTTCTGTCACCTGGTTTTTGTCAATCTAGATCCTGACGCTTCAACACTGGCTGAGCAAAGCGGTGACCTCGCCCAGGAAGTAATGACTTATGCACCGGATCTTGGAGAGTTGACCTTTGCACACCGCTTGACCTATCGCTTGAAAGCCAACTGGAAAGCCGTCGTCGATAATTTTCTGGAGTGCTATCACTGCCCCGTGGCCCACAAAGATTTTGTGACCCTGGTGGAGATGGATTCCTACCAAGTCAAAACTCATGGTATCTATTCCAGCCATATGGCCACAGCGGGCCGTACGGAAAATCAGGCCTATGGCGTCGATGACGTGAGTGTGACCGACCATGCGGTCTGGTATCTTTGGCCCAACACAACCCTGATGCGTTACCCAGGCAGGGGTAACTTTATGGTGTGGCGCTTTATTCCGGTCAATGCGGAAGAGACCTATGAGGAGTTCGATTTCTTTTTTGAAACCAACACACCCACCGATACTGAAATGGAGGCCATCCGATTCATCGATGACGTACTGCAACCCGAAGACATCGGGCTCGTTGAAAGCGTCCAGCGCGGCATGCAGACTCCGGCCTTCAATCAAGGTCGTTATCTGGTAGATCCACAAGGGTCCGGCATGAGTGAACATGGGGTACATCATTTTCATGGACTCGTGCTCGATGCCTATCGCAGGGCCTGCAGCCCATGAATAACCCGACGGGCACCGGACAACTGCATAACAAGACCGCCGTGGTTACCGGCGGCAGCCGCGGGATCGGCCGCGCCATAATTGATGCGTTTATGTCCGAGGGGGCGCGGGTTGTCACCAGCAGCCGGAACGCACCCGATAGTGACCTCCCAAAAGCCGTACACTGGCTACAGGCTGATGTCAGTGACCCAACTCAGGTCGACGCACTGGCAGAATTTGCGGTGGGTCAACTCGGCAACATCGATATCCTCGTCAACAACGCCGGCGTTCAGCTCGAAAAAACCGTGGTCAACAGCACCGATGAGGACTGGAACCTGTTGATGGGCACCAACGCGCGCGGGGTATTTCTGGTTTGCCGCCGCTTCATACCGATCATGTCGGCTTCAGAGGGTGGTTCGATTATCAATATCGGCTCGATCAGTGGCGAGCATGCCGACCCGACCATGGCGCTCTACAACGCATCCAAAGCATTTGTAGCAGGTCTTACCCGATCGATTGCGGTAGATCACGGTGCCGAAGGTATCCGCTGCAACACCATCTGCCCGGGGTGGATCATGACCGGTATGGTTGATGCGGCGTTCAGCCTGGCAAGCGATCCGGTGGCCTCAAAGGCTGATGGGCTGGCCCGACATCCAGTTGGACGCTGGGGCCAACCTAAGGATATTGCCGCCGCGGCTGTCTGGCTGGGCTCAGACCAGAGTACGTTCACAACAGGTCAGTCGATAACCGTAGACGGTGGACTCGTGGCTGCCTCACCGCTCCAACCCGGCCTGTTTTAGGCGGGTGTCCTGTGAAAACACCCTGACTGGTGCAGGTACACCCACAATACATCGATGACATTATCTGGGAAAAAAGCACTGGTCACCGGCGCAGCCGGGGGTATCGGCCAGGCAATTGTCAAAGCCTTGACCGACGCCGGTGCGGCCATTGCGGCGACAGATTTTCAGCTCGAGGATATCCCGTGCAATGCTGCCATCCCGGGTGATCTCACCGATCCCGCGCACTGCGATGCACTGCCCGCAAAAGCCAGCGAGGCACTGGGTGGCTTGGATATCGTGATCAACAACGCCGGGATCATCCGCCGCGGCGTCATCACTGACTCAACAGATGATGACTACATTCAGTCCATGGCTGTCAACGTCGAAGCACCCTTTCGAATCTGCCGGGCGGCCATACCGATTCTGGCTGCCAGCGGCGGCGGTGCCATTGTCAATGTCTCATCCTGCTGGGGTGTACGGCCTGGCCCCAACCATCCCCTCTACTGCATGTCTAAAGCAGCACTCGCATCGATGACCCAGTGCCTGGGCCATGACCACGCCCACCAGGGTATTCGTGTGAACGCCGTCTGCCCCAACGAAGTGGACACGCCTATGCTGCGCTCGGGATTCGGTGCACGCGGTATCGACCCTGAGACAGCCATTGACAATCTCAATCAGTCCGTACCGCTGGGACATATCGCCCAACCGGAAGAGATCGCCGACGTGGTGCTGTTTCTCGCCTCTGATCAGTCGCGCTACATGTGTGGCGCGCTGCTGGAGGTCAATGGTGGAAAGCCAGTGATATGACAACAAACCGCAAACAGGTTGCGTTGGTGACGGGCGGTCGCAGCGGTATCGGACAAGCCTGTGCCCGGAATCTGGCTAGCCAGGGCATTCAGGTGTTCACCGCACAGAGGCAGGACGACCCTGAATTTGACAGCATCTGCACCGATCTTGCCGACACCGACGCCCCGCGCCAGATTATTGAACACGTCACCGAACACGCCGGACAGCTCGACATCCTGATCAACAACGCGGGCATTATGCTGGAGGCGACTGTCGAGACAATGTCGGTCGAGAACTGGGACCGAACGCTGGCCGTTAATCTTCGCGCACCTTTTCTTCTGATCAAACAGGCACTGCCCTATCTTCGAGACGGTGGTCGTATCGTGAACATCGGTTCCATTGAAGGCCTGGGCTCGAATGCACGCCACCCCGCCTACTGTGCGTCCAAAGCGGGCCTGCATGCGCTGACACGCGCTGTCGCGGTGGATCACGGGCCCGACGGCATCCGCTGTAATGCCGTCGCACCGGGCTGGATTGATACCGAACTCAATACCGACTTCATCGAGTCGATGCCGGATCCGGTGCGCTTCCGCGAGG
>LULX01000163.1_pt1 | contig 21032 bp, 20 predicted proteins | sample 729511 | NCBI WGS metagenome assembly LULX01 (sample SAMN03860278, study PRJNA289734) | marine metagenome | biome: seawater column; feature: ocean; material: water; isolation source: Red Sea water column Station 91 - depth 500m | place: Saudi Arabia: Red Sea | collected 2011-10-15 | depth 500 m
AATCAGTACATAGTCGCCGCCCATGCTGACAGCATTGAGAGCGCCATTGCACCACAGTCTGCGGTAAGAGGCCGATCGAATGAGTGCGTTCACGCTAGATCGTACCGTACGAAAGGCACTCTAAAACAATGCTTAACTCTCTAGCCGAACAGCCGTCACGCTGATTTCAATCAGCATATCGCCATGTAAGTCGACACCAATGCAGACCCTTTGCGGCCAATGCTGTGGATCGTTACCCAGCCAGTCACACCAGATGCGATCCATCGCGGATTTATTGGCCATGTTCGTCAGGTAGACCTGTGCAGATACGATCTGTGATCGACGTGACCCTTGCTCCTGCAGGAGTTTGTCCAGGGCCGCTAGGGTTTGTATTGTCTGCTCTTCGATTCCAACCGTTGTGTCTTTGGCGGTGCCGACTGCCCAGACAAGGTCTTTATACGCTGAAGATGCATTCCGGCCGATATATCGGCCTCTGATTCGTGTGATCATGTCTTTTTGTTCGATTGCTGTGCAAGAGTCATCTGACGACCGGCGATCAGTTGATCGCAGCGATCGAGCGATGACACGCGGGCTGATGGGTGAACCTATTCTATACGCCGGCACTGGTACCGATAGCGAATAATCATGCACGGCACTTAAGTTTGTTACAAAATACCCCGTCTTTCCGCTGGCTCATGCCAATGGCAGAGTTACAAGCTTTGTAATTCGGTTAGCTTGGACCAAACAGGGTCCAATGAGTTAAGCCGTAATTACTTTGGCGGATGGTTAACTAAAGTTCTACAGGCTAATCAATTTGTCGGTACACGGTACGTTCACGCCTTCTTCTTGGAAGGATTTGCATCTTCAATCGCTAATCTCTGTGATCGGATGTGTTTGCCTGTTTGGCATGACCTTTAGTATTTACAGTCCTTTGTTGTCTCTACTTCTCGAGCAACGCGGCGCCAGTAATTCTCTGATTGGTAGCTTGGCAACCATCCCGGCTATCGGCGTGATGCTAAGTTCGTTCGTCGTGCCGTATTGTTTGAAAATGGCAGGTGGTAGAAAGTTACTTCTAGGGGGTGTTTTTGTAGAGATTTTTCTGATTATTTGGTTGATGCTGACTGACAAACTGTTGGCCTGGTTTGTAATTCGATTTCTCGGTGGTTTTTCCGGCGGTATCGTTTTTATCGTGTCAGAGACCTGGCTTAATGAGATCACACCGGAATCGCTCCGGGGGCGTGTCATAGGGTTGTACAACACCATGTTGGGATTGAGTTTCGCGATCGGACCACTGGTATTGTCCATGACCGGGATTCAGGGACACTTACCATTTCTGATAGGCATCGGCCTGATGTCGATTGCGATCGTGCCATTGTTGTTGGTTAAAGGCTATTCACCAGATAGTTTAGAGTCACCTACATTCAACATATTGAGCTTTGTGCGAGTTGCACCGTTGTTGGTCATCGCATGTTTCGTGGTGGCGCTTAAAGACATGGCCAGCGTTGGGCTGTTACCGGTTTATGGCATCAGAAGCGGTTTAACGGAAGCCACCGCAGCATTAATGTTGTTTTTTGCTGCTATTGGCGGTGCAGTGTTGCAATTTCCTATTGGTTGGTTGGGGGATTACTTCAGCCGTCTCGGCGTGATGGTTGTGTGTGGTTTGATAGGTATTGCCGGAGCAGTTGTATTGCCCTTTGTGATCATGGTGCCTTGGTTGTTGTTTTTAACGTTGTTTGTTTGGATGGGTGTTTTCGCCGGTGTATACACCATTACTTTGACGCTGGCAGGGCAATGGTTTCGTGGGAACGAATTGGCGATAGCCATCGCATCATTCGGTGTATTCTGGGGGCTTGGTGGATTAGCGGGACCTGTTATCGCCGGCTACAGCATGGATGTCTGGGGGCCAAATGGATTTCCATTGATTATGGGAGTATCCGCAACTTTGTTAATTGTTTTTTGTATGGTGCCCCGTTTTCGGCAAGCACCGAGGGGTGCTGCAGTGGTCAGATCAACGCCATGATTAGAGGTATGGATACGGTGATCCGAATCGGATGGGTACTCGTGGCTGGTGGCACGATCGGTGTTGCGACGGCGGGAGGTACAGTCGGATTTCTCTGGGTTCTGAATTTCTGTTACACCCACTTGCTGGGTTCCGGTGACAACTATGGTGGACTACGGTCCGGATTAGCTGGCTTACTGCTTTTTGCGATTCCGGTTGTCGGGGGTCTGTTGGTAGGCGGTCTTCGTGCACGGCTGCCGCGGGGAAATATTCAAGGCCCGGCAGATGTTGTCGAATCAGTTCAGACTTTCAAGGGGGAGATACCACTGTCGGTCGGTGTCCGATCGGTTGTTGCCAGTTTAGTGGGTCTAGGGGTAGGCGCATCGGCGGGGCAGTATGGGCCGTTGGTTCACTTGGGCGCTACAGTGGGATCAGCCATTTCCCGCTTCATGGGTCGGGGTGCTTGGGTAGGTAGCACAGGTATCGCCTGTGGCGTTGCGGCAGCCATTTCGACGGCTTTTACCGCGCCCATAGCGGGTATTCTATTTGCCCACGAAGTGGTGTTGCGTCATTTCTCACTTCGCGCTTTTGCCCCGGTAACAGTTTCAGCAATCGTCGGGAATTGCGCTGGGTGTAGTGAGCGCAGTTCTAGCTGTTTTGTTTATGCGGCTGATGTTGTGGACTGAACGACGCTCGTTCGAGGTGCCGATACCGATGGCTCTAAAGCCCGCATTGGCGGGGATACCTGTTGGGCTTTGCCTGATCTGGATCCCCGAGGTCACAGGTATTGGCGTCGAGACCATGCGATCGACGCTTGAGGGAAATGTATTTGGTATAGGCGATCTTGCCGTGATTCTAATAGCGAAGTTAGTGCTTACGGCAGTGTGTGTGGGGTTTGGTCTCGCGACCGGGGTGTTTACACCGGCTTTGGTGATCGGTCTTCTTTTTGGCGCTTTTGTCGGCCAGGGTCTGGGGATAGTATTCGGGTCCGGCCACTCTGACCTTGGCATATTCGCAGTGTGCGGGGCTGTTGCTGTAGCCAGCCCGGTGATTGGTGCTCCGCTGTCAGCAATTCTGATCGTGTTTGAGCTGACGCGAAACTACGAACTGACCACGGCAGCCATGTTGAGTGTTGTATTCGCTAACCTGGTGTCGTATCGGATATTTGGACGGTCCTGGTTTGATCGTCTACTCTTAAACCGTGGTGTTGATGTCAGTCAGGGGCGTGATCATCTGCTGCTACAATCTCAATCGGTAGCGGAATCGATGGATTCACCGCTGGTGACAGTTCTAGGCTCTGAGTCTCTGGCCGATGTGTTGACACAAATGGATGCTCAGGCCCGGAATCTAGCCTGGGTAGTCGACAGTCAACATGTCTTAACTGGCTCTCTTCGTTACGAGGCTCTACGCCTACTGTTGATTGACCAGCCAGATGCTGTTGATTGGCCTGCGTCCCGAGCTGCCGTGTCAACCAACGCTGTTTTTACCCCCGAAACAAATCTGGCTACCGCAATGCAACAAGTCGCGAACCAGAGCCAGGACTGGATAGCCGTGGTCGACGGTGGTCAACACCGTCGTTTTCTGGGAGTTATTTCTCGCGCAAAGATTGTCACAACCTACCAAGCGACCCTGGATCGTATAAGGGAAGAAGAACAGGCCTCGGCTTAACTTTGATGCGGCTACCAGCCTGAACTCTGGACCTGTACTTGGCAATGCCCCACGATTGTGAAACGTAAGATTTGGTTAGAGTTGGCAGGGCTGATTAGGCTGGGTCTCCCGATCATTTTTACCCAGTTGCTGCAGGTCAGCCAGGGGACGATCGCCATTATTATGATGGGTCGGGTTGGCTCACGAGAACTTGCCGCTGTTGGTCTTGGTACTTCCTTCTGGGTATTTGTTTGGCTGGGAAGTATGGGCTTGTTGATGGGATTATCTCCCACCATTGCCCAGCACCAGGGGGCAGGAAGACATCGCGAGATGCGCAGTGATTTTCAGCAGGGTCTATGGATGGCGCTAGTGATAGGTCTGCTGGCATTTGTTCTGATGCGCAATATTGGTGGCGTAATGGACCTCATCGGCGTTGATCCACAAGTTATTCCGTTGGTAAAGAGCTACCTAGAAATCGGGTCGTGGTCTATGCCTGCAGTGTGTCTGTATCTTGTGATGCGGTTTTTCTGCGAGGCAACAGGAAATTCCAGTCCTATGATGGTGATTCAAATACTGGTTCTGCCACTTGTAGTGTTGGGAAACTGGGTACTGATTTATGGAAATCTAGGATTTCCTGCACTGGGTGTTGATGGCGCCGCTCTGACATTCGCTGGCGGGATGATCCTGGCTGCTATCTTACTGGGTGGTTACATGCTGTTAACCCCTAAATATCGCGAACTGGGGTTGTTTGATGGGCTAACTTTCCCTGTCTTTACTCGACTTGGCGCACTTTTTCGACTGGGCGTACCAATTTCATGTTCACTGGTACTCGATTCAGCTTTTTTTAACGGGATAAACCTGTTAATGGGACGATTTGGCCATGTTGCACTGGCTGCGCATCAATTGGTTATAAATTATGCGACTGTTATTTTTATGGTCGCAGTTGGAATTTCAAGTGCCGTCATGGCTCGGGTTGGGCAGTCCGTAGGCAGTGGAAATATGGCTGAAGTCCGATTGAGAGGATGGCTGGGAATTGCAACAGCAACTGTACTAATGCTGCCTTCGGTATTGTTCATGTTCATGTTTCCGGGAATTATCGCCAGTATCTATACTAGCGAACCAGAAGTGACCGACATTGCGGTATCGTTATTAATGGTGGCTGCTCTATTTCAGTTGTTTGATGGTCTTTACATGGCTGGTGCAGGTGCTCTGAGAGGACTGAAGGATGTCAACGCTGTGATGTGGATCTCGGTCTTGTCGTACTGGGTGATTGGATTTCCTGTCGCGTGGATAATGGGTATGAATTGGGGTCCGACCGGGCTCTGGTACGGTATGGTAGTTGGTATCGGACTTACAGCAATTCTTTTGGGTTGGCGGTTCGAGGTAAAGTCGCGAAAGCTATTAGCAAGCCATGTCTAGTGCAGCTGACAATATCGACAGATGGACAGTCGTCGACACACTTCGAGAAGGCGGTGGTACTCGCGCGCGTGTCTTGAGAGTGAATCTGGGTGATCGGCATGCTGTTCTAAAAGACCACACAGGCTGTGATCCTTTATTTTCATTGCTGTTAGGGCCAATCCTGGCGCGCCGGGAATCTAAGGCACTGAAGTGTTTATCCTCTGTTGACGGAGTCCCGTTACTGATAGGTCGCCGCGGATCGCGGGCCCTGCTCATGGAGTGGTTCAGTGCGACGCCCTTTAAAACGCTTCAGCGCGACTCAGAATTCTGGAAGCGGTTTTTCATTACGCTGGAACAACGCCTCGCTGCGATCCACCAATTAGGCGTTGCCCATTGCGACCTTCGAAGCCTGAATAATGTGTTGGTAAACGACCATGGCGACGTTTTTATAGTTGATTTTGTTGCGTGTTGTTTCGAGGGCCGGCGCTGGAATCTGTTATCGCGCGCGGTGTTCCAACGGTTTTGTCGTGCTGACCGGGATGCCGTACTAAAACTCAAACAACAAGTGGCGCCCGAATTGCTCTCGGACGAACAGCGGAACAGGCTCAAGCATGTCGGGTGGTTCGCCCGTGGCGCGCGGAATACTGGTAAGCTGATTCGGCGTCTAAGTCGGATCCTGCTCACCCGTTGATCAGGTCGCAGAATACCCCGCCACCGATTAACCGACTGTTGTCGTACAACACCAGTGCCTGACCGGGTGTTATGGCTCTTTGCGGCTGGTCGAAGGTAATCTCGATTTTATCCGGGCCGATACTTGAGAGCGTGCACGCCTGATCGGCCTGGCGATAACGGGTTTTGGCCATACAGCGAAACGGAAAGGCCGGTGGTTGGTCTTGCACCCAGCTGAGCTCTTCTGCCTGTACAGAGTTCCGCATCAATGCCGGGTGATCGTGCCCCTGCACAACACGAAGTACATTACTACACATGTCCTTGGCGACAACGTACCAGGCGTCTCCCGGGCCGCCAATATCCAGGCCGTGACGTTGCCCTAGAGTATAGAACCACAAACCCTGGTGCTGACCGACCACGGTGTTGTCCAGTGTGCGAATCTGCCCGGGACAGGGGGGAAGATAACGTGAGAGAAATTCGGTGAACCGCCGTTCTCCAATAAAGCAGATACCTGTGCTGTCTTTTCGGTCTGCATTTGGCAGTCCGAGTGACCGCGCTTTCTGACGTACTTCGGATTTCAGCATGGCGCCAATCGGAAATAAAGTGTGTTGCAGTTCGGTCTGGCCGAGGGTATAGAGGAAATAAGACTGGTCTTTACTGGGGTCATTTCCTTTGAGCAAAGAGAGAGTGCTCAGGCTTGAATCAATTTGAGCATAGTGGCCGGTTGCAATGTACTTGGCGCCGAGTCGATCGGCGTGGTCCAGAAACTCTCGAAATTTTATTTCTCGATTGCAGACAACGTCGGGGTTGGGTGTGCGTCCAGCTTGGTACTGTTGAAGAAAGATTTTGAAAACCCGTTCCCAGTATTCGTGTGAAAAGTTAACGGTATGCAGGGGAATGTCCAACTGCCGGCAAACATGTCGTGCGATTTCAAGATCCTCAGCCGCGGCACAGTAAGATTCATCGTCGTCTTCCTCCCAGTTCTTCATGAACAGGCCGATGACTTTGTGTCCCCACTCCTTTAACTGCCAGGCTGCAATCGATGAATCCACACCCCCGGAGATTCCGACGACAACGGGCGTGTTCTTTTCTGGCTTCATTGTTGATGGCCTTCTAGGCGATCTAGTTGTCTTTTCGATGTCTGAAAAATGTCCACCGAAGGTCTAGCCATTCAGTACTTTTGGCAATATAAGGCAGCATTCCGTTATCCTGGAACCAGCTGTCTATGACGTAATTCACAGCGCTGTCTACCTGTTCTATCTGGGCCGCCCAGTGGGCATCGAGCAAAGAACCACGGTATGCCCGGTCAGTGACGCGGTGCCAGCGCAGGTACCCTTGTTGTTCAAACAGAGTGAGGTACGTTGTTGTATTGATCGACTCGTCAATACAGTCCATCTGGCCGGTCATGTCGACTGGGTGTTTTTCGAGATTCATACCTATATCGAGGTGGGTCGGGGTATAGCGACCGACCACGACTTCCATCCAGCCGATCGCCTGACGAATTTGCTGGCGCTCGTCTTCTGGTGTTGTCGCAGTCCCATCAAACCAGTTGACCACGCTACGCCACTCGGCGGGAGTGATACTGACTATCTGGCGAATCTTGCAGGAAAATCCGTAGCACACTGGTAGCGTGAGTTCCTTCGCATGTGATTGGATCGGCAACACCAGCGCACCGCACATACACAGACATACCAGCAGGCCGATGGAAAGACGCGTGTTCATTAACAACCTACCTGGCAGGACTTAAATTGTTGGAGCTATGTTGCGGAAAAGTCATCCTGGATCATTATCACGTTCGTGAAACATGGAGACCAGACCATGATGAGGGTCCTTTGTGGGATCCGGGATGTACACAACGTGGTGTGATTATAAGGCGTTGTCTACCCGTAGCGGTTTTAGTCACGGGCTGGTCTCCGTGCTGAAGGCATCAATTATTCCTGGTGCCAAGATCTCAAGAAACTGTCGAACGGCGGCAGACTGGTACTTTTTCTTACGAACGACAACACCGTAACTGCGGTCAGGAAAATAGCGTTGGAGAGATACTTTGCTCACATTCTCGTTTCCAGTAAGACAGATATCCGTAACGATAGAAATACCCAGCCCGACTTCAACATATTTCTTAATCACTTCCCACCCTCCAGCCTCAAGTGAGACCGAATATTCAACATTTTGTTGCCGAAACACGGTATCCACGATCCGCCAGGTAGCAAGATGTCGTGGTGGAAGGATCAGGCCGTACGGGCCGATGTCTTTGAGCCTTAATCGGCCAGGTTTTTTCTGCGCAAGTGGATGCGCCAGCGGCGTTATCAGCATCGTTTTGTATTTAACAATCGGGTAGTACACCACATCGTCAGGTACCTCGAGCATTGAGCCGACGGCAAAATCGGCGTCATCTGCTCGAAGCATTGTCATACCGTCCTGACCGGTCACATTATGGAGTTTGATCCTAATCCCAGGGTAGGTCTGTGCAAAAGTCTTTAACGGTTCGGGCAGTAGATACAGTATCGTTGATTCACCGGCGGCAACGTTAATCTCACCTGAATCGAGTTGCCCCAGCTCACTGGCAAAATCCTCACCGATCGAGTCGATTCCATCGACGAGTGGCAGCGCGATTTCGAGAAGCGCTCGCCCTGCCTGGGTCAGGCGAATATTTGGGCCACGCCGTTCAAACAATGCGCAGGCGAGTTCCCGTTCTAGTGCCTGAATCTGTAGAGACACGGCGGGTTGACTGATGAACAGCCGCTGCGCTGCTTTTGTGATGCTGCCACTGCGGGCAGCGTGGCAAAAGGCCCGCAGCTGTTTAAGGCGATTCTGTTTGTAATAGGGTTGGGATGCCATCGTTGTAGCGCTTGAGCATTGTGTCGATCAATTATTAACAATATTAATAGTATATATTGAAAATATTAGTTAGCTATATGTTTGAATCTGACACAGAATCCTAGGAACGGGCGATGTTGATCGACCGGACAAATAATTTGTGTTTGGTCTTCAGTGGATGGCGCAGCATGGTTACACATCCGGTGAGTCGACACATCATCCATTGACGGAGATGAAGGTATGAAAACGCGGCCGGATACTGCTGAAACGATTGAGAAGGACTGGGCAGAAAACCCACGCTGGCAAAACGTCCAACGGGATTACACAGGATCCGATGTGGTCCGACTCAAGGGGTCTGTCCAGATCGAGTATACGCTGGCGAGGCTCGGTGCTGAGAAATTGTGGCGTAGGGTTAACACCGAGGATTTTGTCCCAACCCTGGGTGCTGTGACGGGTGGTCAGGCAGTCCAGCAAGTTAAAGCCGGTGTCAAGGCGATTTATCTGTCTGGCTGGCAGGTCGCCGCAGATGCCAATCTGGGTGACACCATGTATCCGGATCAGTCTCTTTACCCAGTCAATTCGGTGCCCTCTGTTGTGAGACGGATCAACAATGCTTTCAAGCGGGCAGACGAGATCCAAAGCTCCAGTGGTACCGGAAATCTGGACTATTTTGTGCCCATCGTGGCCGACGCTGAAGCTGGTTTTGGTGGCGTCCTGAATGCTTTCGAACTGATGAAGGCCATGATTGATGCGGGCGCCGGTGGTGTCCACTTTGAAGATCAACTGGCGTCCGTCAAGAAGTGTGGACATATGGGTGGTAAGGTGCTTGTGCCGACACAGGAGGCTGTTCAGAAGCTGACAGCGGCTCGCCTGGCCGCTGATGTCTGTGGAGCGCCGACGGTTTTGCTCGCTCGTACCGATGCCAATGCCGCGGCGCTATTGACGTCGGATGTAGACGAGTCCGATCGCAGGTTCTTGACGGGTGAACGGACTGCTGAAGGTTTTTATGTCACCCAGCCGGGTCTTGACCAGGCAATTGCCAGGGGCCTTGCCTACGCGCCTTATGCAGACCTTATATGGTGTGAGACGGCAGTGCCGGATTTGGATGAAGCCCGGCAGTATGCCGAAGCCATCAGGCGGGACTATCCGGATCAGTTACTGGCCTACAACTGTTCACCGTCTTTCAACTGGAAAAAGAATCTGGACGATGCAGCGATATCAAGGTTCCAGCGAGAACTGGGAGCAATGGGCTACAAGTACCAGTTCATTACCCTGGCTGGCATACACAGTATGTGGTACCACATGTTTGACCTTACGGCAAATTATGTTCGTGACGGGATGAGCGCTTATGTGGAAATGGTCCAGGAAAAGGAATTTGCGGCAGCGGATCGGGGCTATACATTTGCCAGTCACCAGGCTGAAGTAGGTGCTGGTTACTTCGACGATGTCACAAATGTTATTCAAGGCGGTCAGTCGTCAGTGACGGCGATGGATGGATCGACAGAAGAGTCACAGTTCGCCACCGCCTAAAAGTCTACGTCCGGGCCGGGCAGAAAACTGCTAAAACGCTCAACGGATTCTATCAGTCACAAGACCGGTGACGGGGTAACCTGTCACCGGTTTTTTAGCAAAACTGGCTAGAGATCTGTAAATAGCTTGAGCATTGGTATGCTAAACCACTATCATTTACCCTTAAGGATTGGAGGCGAATGTCTTTCTAATGGGACAATCGGGTACTACTGATGAGTGACAGTAAGGAAATTCAGCGTTCGGACGGCTTGGCCGTAAAAGAAGCCAAACCCAAGCTGAAGCGACCACAGCTCTTTCGTGTAATCCTGATCAATGATGACTACACACCTATGGAATTCGTTGTGATGGTATTGCAACGATTTTTCCGACTCGCTCATGATGACGCAGTGCAGATTATGCTTAATGTGCACACGAAAGGGTCGGGAGTATGTGGTGTTTACCCTTGCGAAATAGCTCAGACCAAAGTGCGTGAAGTGATGAATTTCGCCAAGGAGAATGAACACCCACTGCAATGTACGATGGAGCCGGAATAATGTTGTCTCGCGAACTCGAGCAATCTCTAAACCTCGCCATTCGGAAAGCTCGTGAAAATCGACATGAATACATCACGGTGGAGCATCTGCTTTATGCTTTGCTGGATAACCCTCCAGCCATTCAGGCCATTCAGGCTTGCGGCGGCAGTATTGAGGGGTTGCGTAATGAGCTTGATAATTTCCTTGAACAATATATCCCACTACTGCCAGAGGATAGTGACGAAGATTCTCAGCCGGGGTTAGGATTCCAGCGGGTGATCCAGCGGGCGATCCTGCATGTTCAAGGTACGGGCAGGAAAGAGGTGACCGGCACCAATGTGCTTATCGCGATGTTTGCAGAAAAGGAGTCTCACGCAGTCTACTTTTTATCTCGTGAGGAGGTCACTCGGTTCGACCTGGTTAACTATATATCCCATGGTATTTCCCGAGTCGGCGGGGAAAGCACGAGTTTGCCCCCACCCGCTGGTGTTGATCAGGACGAAGGGTTTGAGGAAGATGAAGCACAGACCCCACTTGCTGCGTTTGCCATCAACCTCAATGAGCAAGCCATGGCGGGGCGTATAGATCCACTAATCGGGCGGCATGCAGAGATAGAACGGACAATCCAGATTTTATGTCGCAGGCGCAAGAATAACCCACTGTTTACCGGCGAAGCCGGCGTAGGAAAGACTGCAATTGCCGAGGGCCTGGCCAGAAAGATTGTTGAAGGTGAAGTACCCGAAGTCTTGATTGACAGCAGCATTTATGCACTTGACCTGGGGGCTCTACTCGCGGGCACCAAATACCGAGGAGATTTTGAACAGCGCCTTAAAGCTGTGCTGGCCGAGTTAGAGGATACTCCAGGCGCTATTTTATTCATTGACGAGATTCACACGGTCATCGGTGCTGGTGCGGCTTCGGGAGGTGCAATGGATGCATCGAACCTGCTCAAGCCGGTGTTGGCGTCGGGCCGAATGAAATGTATCGGTTCGACCACCTATCAGGAGTACCGCGGAATTTTCGAAAAAGATCGAGCACTATCGCGTCGATTCCAAAGAGTAGATATCGTGGAACCCAGTGTGGACGAGACCGTGGAAATTCTGCGTGGTCTAAAGAAACAGTTCGAAGAACATCATGAGGTCCGGTATACAGCACCATCGTTGCGCACCGCGGCTGAACTGTCGTCACGGTACATCACAGACCGGCAGTTGCCGGATAAAGCGATCGATGTCATAGATGAAGCAGGAGCCCAAACCCGACTGATTCCTGCAGCTAAACGACGGAAGACGGTGGGTGTGAATGACGTAGAGCGGGTTATCTCCAAAATGGCCCGAATCCCACCGCGGACGGTGAGTGCTTCTGATAAAGATGTACTCAGGAATCTTGACGCTGACCTGAAACGCGTTGTCTTCGGTCAGGATGACGCGATCTTGGCACTGGTCAGTGCAATAAAGCTTGCAAGGTCTGGACTCGGTAACCCCGACCGGCCGATTTCATCTTTCCTGTTTAGCGGGCCAACAGGTGTTGGTAAAACGGAGGTGACGCGTCAACTGGCAATGACATTGGGCATCGAACTGGTTCGATTTGATATGTCTGAATATATGGAGCGGCACACCGTGTCACGCCTTATAGGGGCACCACCGGGTTACGTGGGATTTGATCAAGGCGGTCTGATGACAGAGGCCATCACAAAAAACCCGCATGCAGTACTGCTTCTGGATGAGATAGAAAAGGCCCATCCGGATGTTTTCAACCTGTTGCTGCAGGTGATGGATTATGGGACTCTGACTGACAATAATGGTCGAAAGGCTGATTTTCGAAACGTGATAATAGTGATGACGACCAATGCAGGTGCTGAAAACGTGGCGCGAAGTTCAGTTGGTTTCATGGAGCAGGATCACAGTGCTGACGATATGGAGGTGATCAAACGGATGTTCACCCCGGAATTTCGGAACCGGCTTGATTCCGTGATTCGATTCAGCGCTCTTGATGCGGACACGATTTTACATGTTGTAGACAAATTTATTCTCCAGCTAGAAGACCAACTCGCGGACAAGCACGTTACGCTTGAGCTTGACCCGTCAGCCCGTCAGTGGCTAGCTGTTCACGGTCATGATCCGGCGATGGGCGCCAGACCAATGAACCGTCTGATCAGAGAGCGTATCAACCAGGCTTTAGCTGAGGAGCTGTTGTTTGGAAAGTTGTCGGGCGGCGGTCACGTCCGGGTTTATAGCGAGGGTGATGCACTTAAGTTTGATCTTGAGCCGTCTGTAAAACACTAATAGAAGGCCCAGAATTTTCTGGGCTCTAGTCAGGCTTCGCAGGTTGATTGAATAAGGAACGTCGCGAGCTTCACGCGCAGATGTCGATAGGGCGCCCGTCCAGAAGTACGCGATCAGCTTGTATTGATAACCGGCCCTGCGCAAACCAGGTAATGGCCCTGGGGTAGATTCGGTACTCTTCTTGATGAACTCGTTGTGCCAGCGATTCCGGTGTATCTGATGGCAACACGGGGACCCGTCCCTGTATTACGATAGGTCCGGCATCGAGTTCAGGAGTGACGAAGTGGACACTGGCACCGTGTTCAGTCGCGCGACCTGCTATAGCCCGCGCGTGGGTATTCAGACCTTGGTAATTGGGCAGCAAGGATGGATGTATATTCAGCATGCGACCGTAGTATCGCTCCACAAGCTCGGCGTCGAGAATTCGCATAAAGCCGGCCAGTACCACAAGGTCCGGTCGGTAGCAATCGATCTCCTGTCCAAGTCTATGGTCGAAAGACTGCCGGTCATCAAAACAGTGGTAATCAACTACGGTGGTCTGGATTCTGGCGTTCTTAGCGCGCTGTAGACCTTTGGCTTGAGGCTCATCGCTGATTACACCACACACCTGCGCTGGTATCGTGCCGTTTTTACACTGGTCAATGATGACCTGCAGATTTGTACCACTGCCGCTGATCAGGACCAACAGGTGGCAGTTGTTGGTCTGCGATTTACTCAATGATTGCACCGTGCGGGCCCTGTCCCACCTCACCGATGACCGTGACGTTTTCTCCCGCCTGCTCCAGTATATTCTGGGTGTTGGCGACATCGTCCCGGGCGACGGTTACCACCATACCGATACCACAATTAAAGGTTTTCAGCATTTCAGATTCTTCGACATTGCCGTGGGTCTGGATCCAGTCAAAAATCGCAGGACGTTGCCAGGTTGTTGAATCTATCTGAGCCTGAAGGCCCTGAGGCATGATTCGGCTCACGTTCCCGGCCAATCCACCGCCGGTAATGTGAGCCATTCCCTTAACTGGAATATTCTTCAGCAGATGCTTGATTGAACTGGCGTAGATCCGGGTTGGTACCAGCAGTGATTCCCCGAGCGTCTGCTGGCCAAAAGCATCAGCGAGAGTTGCCTGGGATCGTTCTCGTACGGCATGGACCAGAGAATAACCGTTCGAATGAACACCAGAACTTGCGAGCCCCAGGACCTGGTCACCCGCACGAACTTTGCTGCCGTCGATAATCTTCGATTTTTCGACAACACCCACACAGAAACCAGCCAGATCATAGTGTCCTTCGTGGTACATACCGGGCATTTCTGCGGTTTCACCGCCAATCAGTGCGGCACCCGCGATTTCGCAGCCCCGGGCGATTCCCGAGATGACTGATTCCGCCAGATCTTCTGAAAGAACAGAAGTTGCGAAATAGTCGAGAAAATAAAGTGGTTCGGCACCACAGACGATGACGTCATTGACACACATAGCAACCAGATCGATACCAATGGTATCGTGCCGATCCATTTCGATTGCGAGTTTGAGTTTTGTACCTACCCCGTCGGTTCCTGATACCAGAACGGGTGCTTGGTATCGTTCAATAGGAAGTTCGAAAAGCCCACCAAACCCCCCGATGCCTGTTATCCAACCTTCGCGCTGGGTGCGTGACACGAGCGGTTTGAGTCGATTGACCAGGTTGTCCCCCGCATCAATGTTGACACCTGCGTTCCGGTAGCTTAGACGACTTTTTTCTTTGCTCGACATCTGGGGTTTATGCGGAGACACTGTACTGATGAAAGAGGCGTTTATGGTATTGTATCTGAGGCACGGACCGGCGATTTCCGACCTACACAGGTTTTTGATGCCTTCTATGATAAGGGTGACAATGCGTAGCTGTCAGAATCTTTCTTACTCCTTTCCACGGTAGCTGCTCTTGCTCACCAAGTTACCTAATCTTTTGACCCTGCTTAGAATTGGTGCTGTTCCAGTACTGATTCTGTTCCTGCGGGAGCGCGAGTATGCAGTTGCCGTGGCTATCTTTGTGGGTGCAGGCATTACTGATGGACTCGACGGCTGGATTGCCAAAAAATTCAACTGTGTAACGCGGCTAGGATCGATACTGGATCCCATAGCCGACAAGGTTCTGATCGTGAGTACCTACGTGGTACTGGTTCTGCTTGGCGATCTCCCGTTCTGGCTTTTGCTGCTGATTGTGTTCCGCGACCTGGGCATTATTGGCGGTTACCTGATTCTCGATACGCTTCATGACTCCGTGCCCCTACACCCCAGTTTCTTGAGCAAAGTCAATACGCTTCTACAGATCATTCTTGTGGCTGTTGTCCTGATAGACCGTGCTGGCTGGGTCCATTTGCCTTGGCTAAATGAATTTCTGATTGTGCTGGTGGGATTGACGACATTGATCAGTGGCATCCATTACGGTTATTTGTGGTTTATCCGGGGTGTTGACTTCGACGATACTGTCGGCAGCTAGGGGATATAGCCATGACAGGACAGCTCAACCTGCCCTTGCGATTGAGTGATTCAGCTTCGTTTGACAACTTCTACCCGATCGGTAATGAAGAGGTGGTCGAGGTTGTTCGATCGGTGACGAAACGCGCCAATGACAAGCCATCGCTTTTCATCCATGGTCCGCCAGGCAGCGGAAAGTCACACCTGTTGCAGGCGTTAAGCCGCCTGATTATTGAGGAGCATGGGCTAAATGTGTATGTGCCCGCTGGCGCAAGCGGTGTTAGCCCGGATCTCGTTTCCCAGCTTAATGCCGATACAGTGGTCTGCCTAGATGACTTAGAGCAGATTGTTGGGGACAGGGAATGGGAAGAGGGTATCCTGGAACTGTATGAACGACTCAATGGTGGTGACGGTGTGCTGATCGTCAGTGCCAAGCAACCGCCGTCACTGGTCGGACTTGATCTAGCCGATCTCGCAACGCGTTTTGCTGCCGGCGGCGTCTACAGTATAAAACCACTGGCGGAACCGGATCTGCCGCAGGCGATGCGTTTCAGGGCTGGAATGCGTGGTCTGGATCTGCCCGATAGCGTTCTCCAGTACCTCATCCGGCGTTTACCCAGAAACAGCTCTGTATTGTTCAGCCTGCTCGATCGTATCGACAAAGCCGCTTTTTCCCGTCAGCGGCGAATCACGGTACCTTTCGTCAAGGAACTTGAAAAAGAATTTTTTTCTGAGTACTGACTTGGGAGTTTCAACCAAATATTTACAGTTAAACCCAGAACATTGGCGTCTAAGGGAAGCTGTCGGCCCAGTGGTTTAGTCGGTACCCCTGGGCGGCGCTGTCAGTCAGAGAATATCGAGTACAGATTCAGGCGGGCGACCTATGGCTGCTCGGTCGCCAGAGACAACGATCGGCCGCTGCAGCAGGATCGGGTGTTCGCTGATTGCGGCTACCAGTGCGTCATCATTTGCATTGGCCAGGTTGTTGTCTTTGAATTCCTGCTCTCCCGTACGCACCATATCAGATAGAGGTAGGCCCAATTTGTTCTTGAGCCTGCGAAGTGTTGAGCTATCCGGGGGTGATTTCAAATACTCTATGATTTCAGGAGAATGCCCATGTTCGTGCAGGAGTGCCAGGGTTGCCCTGGATTTCGAACAGCGAGGGTTGTGATAGATGGTGATTGACATGCTGAATACTCCAAATTTCTTGACACTGGTAAACGTGAGTGTTAGTTTCCGGCTGGTGTAAGTACCGTATTACTATTCGTGTCCAGAACTCTGATTTTACAAGAAAACTGAACCCCCGAGAGACCTTATGAACAATTCCTTCAGTGCAGTTCGAATCCTCCTGGCGGTGTTCGCTATTGTTTTTGTAGTGAGTGGCTGTACCACTGCAAAGCCGACTGAAGCCGAGGCAGGAACTGCTACGGCTGCAGCACCAGCACCGTCTAGCGATACTTCTTCTGCATCAGATTCCGACACCAGCGCCGAGTCGACGGCTGATTCTGGTAGTGACAGCAGTGCCTCTTCAGGCAGCACCGGGCCGGCACCGATCAGTCGTTACATTGTTCAGTCGGGCGATCATCTGTGGGGAATCTCTGGACAGGAACAAGTTTATGGTGACTCCTACCAGTGGCCTGTGCTGTACAAACGAAATCGCGACGACATCTACGATCCCGACTTGATCTATCCGGGCCAGGTTTTGCATATCGACCGAGAGGCCAGCGAGCAGCAGATTCAGCTGGCGATAGACCACGCAAAATCTCGCGGAGCATGGGCTCTGGGCGTGATCGAGAAATCAGATATTGAGTACCTGAACAAGGCTCTCGAATAAGATATTTTACGCGCTGGGTCTTGTGTGCCTGTTAGATGTGAGCTGGCGGCTATATTTCGCGCAAAGCCTCGAGCGCTTGTACCACCTCGTCGAGTGGATAGTTGTCGGTCACACCGGCGCGGCGGTTACGGTACTCAATTGTTCCGGATTTGAGGCCGCGCTCACCGATTACCAGCCGATGCGGAAAACCCATCAGGTCCATCTCTGAGAACATGACGCCGGGACGCTCATTCCGATCGTCGATCAGAACTTCAAATCCACAAACTGTCAGTTCGGTATAAAGCCGCTCAACTGCAGAGGCGACAGTGGTTGACTTGTGCAGGCCAATGGGCACGATGCCCACGTCGAACGGTGTGATGGGGTCAGGCCATATGATGCCGTGTTCATCGTGGTTCTGTTCGATCGCCGCTGCCACGATACGAGTGATGCCGATCCCATAACAGCCCATATATATCGGTTGCGCTTTACCCTCTTTATCGAGATAGGTGGCCCCCAGTTCTTCGCTGTACTTGGTGCCCAACTGAAAGACATGCCCTACTTCAATTCCCCGCCGTACATGGATCGTCTTGGACGGATCGGTGGGGCAGGGGTCGCCGTCTATAGCCTGTCGGATATCTGTTACCGCGGGTTCCGGAAGGTCGCGCACCCAGTTGACGTTTTTCAGGTGTTTATCGTTCTGATTTGCGCCGCAAACAAAGTCTGCGAGTACAGCAGCACTGTGGTCAGCAACGACAGGACACGAAAGTCCTACCGGACCGACCGAACCGGGCTCCGAACCGGTTGCCCTACGGATGTCATCTGCACTGGCCATCCGCAGTGGTTTGGCAATCTCGTTCAGTGTCTCTGCTTTTACGCTATTGAGCTCATGATCGCCGCGGAGAACAAGTGCAACAACACCACCTTCAGTACCTGCAACAATCAGCGTCTTAATTGTTTGATGGGGCTGGATCGCGAGGAACTGACATAGATCGGCAATTGTGTGTTGGCCAGGGGTGTCGATCTCGCCCATCGCTGCACCAGGAGACGGTCTTTCCGCCAGAAGCGGCTCCAGGGTTACTTTTTCGATATTTGCTGAATAGCTGGCGTCGGGACAAAGAGCAATCGCGTCTTCACCTGAATCAGCCAATACATGGAATTCATGGGAAAAGCTTCCGCCAATGCTGCCACTGTCTGCCTCGACAGCACGGGCTTCCAATCCCAGGCGATCAAAAATTCGCTGATAAGTGTCGTACATGGTTTGGTAACTACCGGCCATACCCTTTGCATCGACATCAAACGTATAGGCGTCCTTCATAATGAATTCGCGCGCGCGCATGACACCAAACCGCGGCCGAATTTCATCTCGAAACTTGGTCTGAATCTGGTACAGGTTGAGAGGTAGCTGACGATAACTGCGTATTTCGGACTTGGCTAGGGTAGTGACCACTTCCTCATGGGTGGGGCCGAAACAGAAATCGCGTTGATGCCGATCAGTCAGTCTCAGCAATTCCGGCCCATAGTCCCCCCAGCGCCCCGATGCTCGCCACAGTTCAGCTGGTTGGATGGCAGGTAGCAGGACCTCCTGGGCACCACTTCTATTCATTTCTTCACGCACCACAGTTTCGACTTTGCGAAGCACGCGGTGACCCAGCGGCAGCCAGTTGTAGACACCGGCTGCGACCTGCCTGATCAGTCCGGCTCGGAGCATCAGTTGGTGACTGATAATCTCCGCGTCGGCTGGGGTTTCTCTAAGGGTCGCGATAAGAAACTGGGAAGTTCGCATGGTTGCTGCTTTGCCTGGGTTGACGAGAATCGCTAGTGTAAGCGGTTTACGCCGATCCCTCTAGGATGGCTGCCTGAAGTCTGGCCAATTAAGGTTGTTAGAATATCCAGTTTGGGGTCGCCAGGTTCTACTGGTTTTATCTTAACGCGCTGACCTTAATGGGTCAGTTAACGGTTGGTCTTCGACGACATGGACTCGGTATCAGAAATTCTGTGGCAGCCTTCTTCTTCTAGAATCGCCAATGCGAACATCACGGCATTTGTTCGTCAAGTTGAGTCAAAAACTGGCCGGTCGTTGCCAGATTTCAATGCAGTACACACCTGGTCAGTGGCACAACCGGGTGTCTTCTGGGAGTGCCTGTGGGATTTCTGTGGCCTGCCGCCCAGATCACCCGATGAACGCACGGTAGAAAACCGTGACCACATGCCTGGCGCCAGGTGGTTTCCGGACAGCCGGATAAATTTTGCCAGCCACTTGTTGACCAGACAGGACGATTCACCAGCGATGGTATTTCGTTCCGAGAATGTAGTCAGACGGGTGGTCAGCCACGCGGAACTCTATGGGCAGGTGGCTGAAATTGCCGCTGCGCTGCGGTCAATAGGCGTTGAGGCAGGAGATCGAGTCTGTGCATTCATGCCGAACATGCCTGAAACCATCTCCGCCATGCTGGCATCTGCATCGCTCGGTGCTATCTGGTCATCGTGTTCACCGGATTTTGGTGTCCAGGGTGTGCTCGACAGGTTTGGTCAAATTGAACCGAAGGTGTTGTTCAGTGCGGATGGCTATTTCTACAATGGCGATGCACATCATTCGCTCGACAAACTGAACGCTATCCGGGCAGGATTACCATCGCTGGAAAAGGTCGTGGTCGTCCCCCTGCTGACCGATCAACCCGACGTCCGACGGATCACGGACGGGGTATTACTGGAGGAGTTTCTGGTTCGAACTGATTCTATCGAATTCAAAATACTGCCATTTAATCATCCCCTCTACATCATGTACTCCTCGGGTACGACAGGAGTTCCGAAAGCGATCATCCATGGGGCTGGTGGTACGCTGCTCCAGCATCTCAAGGAACACAGGTTGCATGCTGACGTCCACCCGGGTGATCGGTTGTTTTACTTTACGACCTGTGGCTGGATGATGTGGAATTGGCTCGTGTCGGGTCTTGCCAGTGACGCGATTCTCGGGCTGTATGATGGATCACCGTTCTACCCTGACGGAAATGTCCTTTTCGATTTTGTATCCGAGGAAAAGATGAACATCTTCGGTACTTCGGCTAAGTTTATTGACGCGGCAAACAAAGCTGGTATTTATCCGAAAGAAACACACGACCTGACTGAGTTGCGCAGCGTACTTTCCACAGGGTCACCACTGATGCCGGAAGGTTTCGATTATGTTTACCAGTCGATCAAAGAAGATGTGTGTCTGTCATCGATTTCGGGAGGTACCGATATCGTGTCCTGCTTTGTTCTTGGGAATCCGACACTGCCCGTACGGCGCGGTGAAATCCAGTGTAAGGGGTTGGGGATGCAGGTGGAGGTTCGAGACGACTCGGGCGAGATTCTGGAGCCGGGTCAGAAAGGTGAATTGACCTGTAGAAATTCGTTCCCCTGTATGCCCATCGGTTTCTGGGGTGATTCGAAAGGTCAGAAGTATCATGCAGCCTACTTCGATAAATTTCCGGACATCTGGTGTCATGGCGATTATGTCGCTGAAACCGAACATGGCGGAATGATTATCTATGGACGCTCTGATGCAGTCCTTAACCCCGGAGGAGTTCGAATCGGTACAGCCGAGATTTACCGCCAGGCCGAGCAGATTGATCAAGTCGTTGAAAGTCTGGTGGTCGGCCAGCAATTTGACGGCGATGTCCGGGTTGTACTGTTTGTGCGCTTAAGAGATGGGACTGTCCTGGATAGTGATCTTGCTGATGCCATTCGTACCAAGATTCGACAAAACACAACACCCCGTCACGTGCCGGCGCGAATCGTACAAGTATCTGATATCCCACGCACCAAGAGTGGCAAGATCGTCGAACTTGCGGTTCGCAAAGTCATCCATGGCGAACTAGTGAAAAACCGAGAGGCACTTGCAAACCCAGAGGCACTCGACCTTTTTACAGATTTACCGGAGCTAAAACATTGACC
>LULX01000139.1_pt1 | contig 20548 bp, 18 predicted proteins | sample 729511 | NCBI WGS metagenome assembly LULX01 (sample SAMN03860278, study PRJNA289734) | marine metagenome | biome: seawater column; feature: ocean; material: water; isolation source: Red Sea water column Station 91 - depth 500m | place: Saudi Arabia: Red Sea | collected 2011-10-15 | depth 500 m
GTGGATTTGCAGCTCAAACGCGGGGAGGTGCTTGGGCTGATTGGTGAATCAGGAGCTGGGAAATCCACAATCGGACTGGCTTCGATGGGTTACACACGCGACGGCTGCCGTATCACTGACGGTGACATCATCTTCGACGGCCTCGAACTTCGCACTGCTTCCGAGGAAAAAAAGCGCAGGCTCCGGGGTACACGCATTGCCTATGTCGCCCAAAGCGCAGCCGCCGCCTTCAATCCGGCCCATCGGCTTCTCGATCAGTTTTCAGAAGCCCCTGTGGACCACGGGGTGCTATCCCGCAGAGAAGCTGAGAAAAAGGGGCGTGATCTCTACCGCAGCCTTGACCTACCCGATCCGGAGAACATTGGCGAACGCTGGCCGCATCAGGTTTCCGGGGGACAGCTGCAGCGCATGATGGTCGCCATGGCTATGGCCTGCGGACCAGATTTGCTCGTCTTTGATGAACCCACAACTGCTCTTGATGTTACCACACAAATTGAAGTGTTGAAGACTATCAAGGAAGTGGTCACTGCCAGACAGGTTGCGGCGATTTACATCACACACGACCTTGCCGTGGTGGCGCAGCTTGCGGATCATCTGATGGTACTGCGCTACGGGGATCTGATCGAGATGAACACCACGGGACAAATGCTCACTGCTCCACAGCAGGATTACACACGCGCCCTGCTGGACGCCCGCACCCGTCACGAAAAACCGCCCTCGGAAGCCGCGGAATCTGGAGCTCTGCTTACCATCAATTCCGTGACGGCAGGATACCGCAATGGCCCAGACATTCTCCAGGACGTGTCTGTTTCGGTGACACGCGGGCAGACGGTTGCGGTTGTGGGCGAATCCGGCAGCGGCAAAAGTACACTTGCTCGGGTGATCACGGGACTGCTCCCACCGCGCTCCGGCAGCATCGAGTTCGCCGGAGAACGACTGCCCCCAGAACTTGCCCAGCGCAACAAGCGGCAGCTCCGTGAGGCCCAGATGATCTACCAGATGCCGGACGTGGCGCTCAATCCCCGCCAGCGAGTTCGGGACATTATTGGCCGTCCGCTCAGCTTCTATCTCGGCCTCAGCGGCAAGGAACGGGAACGGCGCATCATCGAGCTGCTGGAGCAGATCGAGCTGTCCGACCGCTACATTGACCGATTCCCCGGTGAACTTTCCGGAGGCGAAAAGCAGCGCATCTGCATCGCCCGCGCATTGGCCGCCGAGCCGGATTTGATCATCTGTGACGAAGTCACCTCAGCGCTGGACACAATTGTCGCACAGGCAATTCTAAATCTGCTGCAGCGACTTCAAAGTGAATTACGTTTGACTTACCTTTTCATCAGCCATGATCTTGATACCGTTGCCAGCATTGCCGATAAAGTTGTTGTGTTCTACGCCGGACGCATTGCCGAACAGGGGCCGAAGTCTGCCGTCTTCGAACCACCTTTCCACCCCTACACGCGGCTGCTGCTTTCCTCGGTTCCGGAGATGCGCCAGAACTGGCTGGAGGAAACGCTCTCTACCCGCGAGGCCCAGGCAGGGATCGCTCGTGAAGTCAAAATCACGGAACGCGGCTGTCCTTTCAATGAGCGTTGTCCGGCGGTCATTCCTGATATTTGTGTCAGTGAACGCCCTCCTGTACAAACCGCTGCATCAGGTCATACCTTTGCCTGCCAGCACTCTCCGAAGGAATTGGCGAGCTGATTCGAAATTTTATTCGAAATCATTTTGCTGTATTTTTGACTGAACATTCTGCAATTGACACGTCAGATGAATCTCTCAACTTTACGAATTTTAAGTTTTAACATTTATTGGGGCGGACACCGTCAACCGCTGGAAAAAACCATTGATATTATCAGGGAATCCGATGCAGACCTTGTGGGAATACAGGAAAATGTAAACCGCGAAATTGATGATCAGACTCCGGAGATAGCGAAGGCACTCGGATTTTCTTATGCACGTCACGCAATTCTGGATTCAATGGAGGAAGCCGGAGGAGGCGGCAACAAGCTGCGTGCACGCTGGACCCAGCAGGCCGGTCAATCCACCCTAAGCCGTTACCCGATTACATCACAATCTCCGGGAGGTTCAGGAATACAGGTGGAACTGCCATCCGGACAGAACATCTGGATGTTCAACACGCACCTCTGGCACTAACCTTATGTCCCTTATCAGTTGTTGAATGTTGATTTTTTTGAGGAAGACAGGATTGATTTTGTTTACTTTACCGGAAACGGAGTTATGGTGAAAAATGTTCAACGGCTTGGTGAAGCAGCTGAAACCTCAGACATTGCTTTTCCAGATTACCCCTCAGATCATCGTGCGGTGTTGGTGACCTTTGAATTAATTCCGGATTGAAGCGATAATATTTACTGGATAAAATTGAATCATACTTTGATTAGATTAAGTTTTAGTTTTGTGTTGATGAAAATTGAAATCTTCTGAGTAAGAAAAAATTCCGAGTTCGAGCCATGCCCAAAGTCCTCACTCAACAGCAAATCAATCAATACCACAAACAAGGATTCATCTCTCCAATCGACGTTTTGTCGGAAGATGAAGCCTTATCGTATAAGGAACGCCTTGAAGCAGCCGAGCGGGAGTATCCGGATGATTTCAATCTGGAAAACAGAAACAACGCCCATTTGTCGCTGACTTGTCTTGATGAACTGGTGCATCATCCTGTGATTGTCGATGCGGTAGAGGATTTGATCGGACCGGATATATCGTTATGCGCCAGTGTTTTGTTTATCAAGGAATTGGAAAGCGCGGGTTTTGTAAGCTGGCATCAGGATGCGACATACATGGGTTTTATACCGCACGATTTTGTCACACCATGGCTGGCGCTGACACCCAGCAATCGGGTAAATGGCTGTATGAGCATGATACCCGGCAGTCATATCGATCACATTCGCAAACATTCAGACACCTTTGATGAAGACAACATCCTTACACGCGGGCAGGTGGTTTGTGATGTTGATGAATCCAACGCGGTTGATTTGATTCTTCGAGCAGGTCAAATGTCATTGCACCATGCTGAAGTGATTCATGGCTCACAACCAAACCTGAGTGATGAACGGCGAATTGGATTTGCAATTCAATCATATATGCCTCCGAACGTACGTCAGACAGCCGGTAAAGATTATCGACTGCATATTCGTGGAAACAATTATTTCGAGAATAATATTGAACTTCGCCGACCACAGTTTGATATGGAGAAGCGTAGTGTTGCCGACCGGAAAGCTGTTAACGCTAATATGGCAGATATTTTATATCGGGGGGCAAAGAAGAAGCGTGCTTACTGATTAAAGTTATTTTAAGTTCGATGCATCAAGCGAGATTCAATCAGCTTGATTGGTAAGACGATGCTCGATTAAGATTTCTATTCAACAATGTACTGTTCAGTAAATGTCAAAAGTGCAGCAAAACAGCAGCAAATTTCAGCAGGTTTCTGAGTTCCAGCTGACTGATTGTGTAATCAGTGAAAATGCCATATCAGCATACAAGGAGGATGGAGTTGTATGCTTAAGGAATGCTTTCTCACAAGATTGGCTGGATGTGATTGAGCAGGGCATATCACAGGCACTGACTGGCGCAAGCGAGAATTTGGACATTGTTAAGAAGTCCGGAGACTATGGACGTTTTTCGGTAAGTTCTCAGGCATGGAAAAAAGTTGGGCCGTTCAGAGAATTCATTTTTGAAAGCCATATTGCTGATCTGGCATGGCCTTTTCTGGAATCCAGATATATGAGTTTGTTTTATGATTTTCTGCTGATCAAGGAAGCAGATAGTAAAAACGCGGCTACACCCTGGCATCAGGATCATTCCTACTATCCTCTGCGCGGAACAAAAGTAATTAACTGTTGGGTTGCGCTGGATCATATTCCGCAATTTACAGCGCTGAGATTTTATCGTGGTTCGCATAATGCGAAGATCGTGTATCGTGCAGTAAACTTTGAGGATGAAGCAGCTGACTATTTGCATGTTCGCAAAGAGCGTCTTGAACCTCCTGATATTGATCATGACAGCAACATTGAAGTGCTTAGTACAGAAATGAACCCGGGAGATATGCTGGTATGGAATTCTTATATCTTTCACAGTGCACCGGGAAATACTTTGGATAGAAGACGTGCCGCCTTCTCAACTAATTGGGCCGGAGACGATGTTACTTTTGATGAGGTGCCTGCTCTGGAAACATACCTCGACTCAAAGTTAAAAACCGGTGATAGATTAATAAGTGAAAAATTCCCTCTGGTTAGAGGGGCCATACCACAGACAGCTGGATGAAGTAACGAGCTGACTTATCGATTCACAAATTGATAACTCTTCGCAGAAAATCGGCAACCTGTTCCGGTGCCTTTTCGCTGTATCTGTCTCTACTGCAAAACGGCATGTCAGCTCAGTTGTCAGACTGCAAAAAACATTGTGCTCTAATGTGCATTAGTGTACACTATAACTGATTATCAATTATTCACCCTTATATTTTTTTTTAGTTGAGGCAGTCATGAGAAGTATTACTTTTACCGAATTTCGTAAAAATGCATCAACTATCATCTCAGAAGTTGAAAATGGAGAGATGATTCAATTAATACGTCACGGAAAACCTGTAGCAGAAATTTCACCAGTTCAAGGTGAAACAATTACTTTACCTTCTTGGAAAAGGCCAGGGTTGAGACTTACAACAAAGGGATCCGGCATATCTCAGGCTATTCTTCAGGAACGCTAGATTACATGAATGTTTTTTTTGATTCATCGGCTTTTGCCAAGAGGTATATTGAGGAATCCGGAAGTGAAGAAATTGAGCGTTTGTGTTTGCAAGCTTCAGAAATTGGATTAAGTGTCATTTGTTTCCCGGAAATTCTTTCAGCATTGAACATGCGGCTAAGAGAAAGAAATATCAATTCAGTCGAATATTATAAGGCAAAGGAAAGGCTTGTTGAGGAGCTAACCGATATTCAAATCATTAATCTTACATCCAAAATTATTGCAAAGACAGGGATGCTCCTGGAAAACTATGTTTTGAAGACTATGGATGCTTTACACATAGCATGTGCTATTGAGTGGGAAGCTGAGTTGTTTGTAACTGCCGATCATAGGCAAGCAAAAGTTGCAAAGCACGAAAAATTGGTAACAAAGTTAAGCTGATTTACTAAAACTAAACTATAAAGAAAGAGAATTATTATGTCTCCTGATAAAAGAATTGAAGAGTTAAAACTGGCTCTTCCTGAACCAATAAAGCTCCCACCGAATGTGAAACTTCCTTTTTCCTGGGTTCGTGTTCGCGGAGATAGAGCCTATGTTTCGGGACATGTTGCTTTGAACCCGGACGGCAGTATTTCTGAAATAAAAGGAAAAGTTGGCGCCGAGGTATCAATAGAACAAGGATATCAGGCAGCCCGTCTTACAGGACTTGCGATTTTGAGCAGCCTGAAATGTGAACTAGGTTCACTTGACCGAATTTCCGCGTGGCTTCGAGTATTTGGCATGATCAATGTTGCGCCGGGTTTCGTGCAGACACCTCCGGTGATAAATGGATTTTCGGACTTGATTATCGATGTATTCGGTGAAGACATAGGAGACCATTGTCGGTCAGCTGTGGGGTTAGCAGAGCTGCCCTTCAATACACCGGTTGAGATTGAGGCAGAAGTTGAAATTTCACCGAAATGAACAAGAGAAATTAACAAATCAAATAATGATTCTCTTCACAAATTGAGGACTCTGCGTAGAAAAATTGCGGATTGATCCAGCGCTGTGACTGCCGCGTCCAGCATGCTGCAGTAGTGCAAAAAACCATGTAGAACTCCCTCATGCAGGTGAAGTTCTGCAGAAACTCCTGCCCTTTCAAGTAAAGCAGCAAGCGCTGTGCTGTCATCCTGTAATGGGTCCAATTCTGCAACAATCAGGCAGGAATGCGGAAAACCGTCTAAATCCGCATTGAGAACGTCAAGCCGCAAATCTGTCATTTCTTCTTCAGAATTCAGGTAAGATTCCCGATAGAATGCCCTGTCATCTTCTCCCATACCATCTTCTGAACTACCATACAGACGTGAAGAACACGAGTCCCGTAAACCGAACCAGCCGTAAACCAATAATAGTCCGGACAAATAATTTTTCATGCTGAGCGCAGCACCCATGCTAAGACTTGCTCCGGCAGAATCCCCACCAAGGGCAACACGTTCCGGATCTAAATTGAGAGCCGGGAATTTTTGTTTGTAATCACGATTTTTCAGCCAATTCAAAACTGACATTGTTTCCTCAAGAGCAACAGGAAACTTTTGTTCCGGAGACAAAGAATATTCCACACCAAGCACGGCACAACCGCAGCGATTTGCCAGTTCACGCATGATTCTGTCATGAGTATCATTGCTGCCAACAACAAACCCTCCCCCGTGCAGATATACAAGCAGTGGCAAACAATTTTTTGGATTTGGATGATAAATTCGTATTGAGACCTCTCCAGCCGGTCCTTTGACTGCTGTTTCCAAAATGGTCGAAATCTTTGGACCTCCGGAATTCCAGAACTTGCGTTCCTGCGCATAAAGTTCCCGAACCTGATGCAGTGGAGTTTCCGTAATTGAATACGGGGTTACCAATGCTGCGCTTTTTTGCAGAACAGACTGCATTTGAGGATGAATTGATGGCATAGTTGACATATGTAAAAAATTTATACTTTGTTTAAGTGAGAATGTTAATGGTTTAAAATAATTCATACTTCAATGATTTTCTGCAGAAAGCAAGTAATAATTCAGATCAGTGCAGCATGTTAAATCTACACAAACATTGTTAAATCAGCCGTGAAAATAACTTGCCATAAACGTATTCTTTGTTATTGTTAGCCTCGGTTCAGTTTTGTTTCCCGGATGATTACAATCCAAGAAAATTAATTACATTTCACTACAGCATAGTCATGAATCCGGAACTGTTGATTTCCAACCGGATACGCTCCACACCCTTCACCAGCCATGTGGAAGCCTGCGGTGTAAAAGCCTACACTGTGTACAACCACATGCTGCTGCCTGCATTTTTTCGCGGGATTGAAGAAGATTACTGGCACCTTTGTGAAGCAGTGCAGGTGTGGGATGTTTCCTGCCAGCGACAGGTTGAAATCATAGGTCCGGACGCAGACAAACTTGTGCAGCTGATGACTCCACGTGATATTTCAGCTGCTCAGATCGGTCAGTGCTTATATGCTCCACTGTGCGATGAAAATGGATTAATGATCAATGATCCGATTCTGATTAAGATAAAACAGGATAAATGGTGGTTCTCTATTGCAGATACGGATGTACTGCTCTGGGCCAAGGGTCTGGCAACAGGATTCGGGTTTGATGTGCAAGTTTATGAGCCTGACATCTGGCCGCTTGCCGTTCAGGGACCCAAAGCAGAAGAACTTGTGGTGAGAGTATTTGGTGAAGAAATCAGTGATATCGGATTTTTCAGGGGAGAATGGAATAATTTTGAAGGTGCTTCAATGTTTGTGGCACGCTCAGGCTGGAGCAAGCAGGGCGGTTTCGAAATATATGTGAATGACGCTCGTCTTGGCAGAAAACTATGGGACGAACTCTTCGCCAGAGGTGAAGACCTGAATGTAGGGGTTGGATGTCCGAATTTGATTGAGCGGATTGAAAGCGGACTACTGTCTTTTGGAGCAGACGCAACTTACAAAACAACACCGTTTGAATGTGGGCTTGACCAGTATGTCAGCCTCGATGCTGACATTGAAAGCCTGAGCATAAACGCGCTGAGAAAGCATGTGCCTAAAACCAGGCTTGTTGGATTGGTTATTGCCCGCAAAGTTGATCTGGCTGGCAGGGAAGTTTTAGCTGGCAAAAAAATGATCGGTGAAATCACATCCCACACCTGGTCACCCCGATATTCTGTTTACCTGGCCTACGCGAGGTGTGATCTCAAAGAAATAGCAGGCTTGGATGAGTTGGAAGTTAATACCGGCACCGGCTCTGATAATGGCCAAATTACTGAGCTTCCGTTTGATTTTGCATCACTTGGTTTGAGCGGTAAATAATGAGTCAGATACCGCAAGTGAGGTATTTTGACTTTTTATGAACACATCATTTAAGATCACATAACACTGAAAGTGTGCAGCAAAAATCGACTCAGAGCAGTAGCAATTTTAATGAAAAGAATGAGTTTGACTTATGAAAGAAGCATACGAAGCGCTTGATTTTAATCCTGCTAATTACGTTCCGCTTACACCTATCTCTTTTCTGCACCGCACCGCGGATATTTATGCTGAACGTGAGGCAATTATTTATGGTGAAAGACGTTACACTTGGCGGGAGTGCAGGGAACGCTGCATTTGCCTTGCTTCCGGTCTTGCCGAATCAGGCATCAGCGAGGGGGATACAGTAGCAGTTCTGGCCTTCAATACACCGGAAATGTTTGAAGTGCATTTTGCTGTGCCGATGTCTGGCGCTGTTCTCAATACCATCAACACAAGGCTTGATGCTGACACAGTGGCCTACATCCTTGAGTTTGGCCAGGCAAAGGCGCTGATAGTGGACAGGGAACTGCTTCCGCTGGCCAAAAAAGCGCTTCAGCAAATTAAGCTCAAACCGATCTTAATCATGATTGATGATGAGTCTGCTGCAGAGAAGCCTGATGTAGAGCTTGATGTTTTGAATTATGAGGAACTGGTCAGCTCTGGTGTTTCTGAATTCAGTTGTCCTCCCCTGAAGGACGAATGGCAGGCACTGGCGCTTAATTTTACTTCCGGAACAACAGGCCGTCCTAAAGGAGTTGTGTATCATCATCGCGGCGCCTACCTGATGTGCATGGGTACAGTCGCCGGATGGGAATTGCCAAGGCACCCCAGATACCTTTACTGTGTGCCAATGTTTCACTGCAACGGCTGGTGCCATGCCTGGACCATGACCTTGATGGCCGGAACCATTGTCTGCATGCGTGCATTCAGTCCGCAGCTTCTCTTTGAACTGCTCGAACGTTACAAAATTACACATTTTGGAGGTGCACCTGTTGTATTGAACATGCTGGCAAATGCTCCGGAAGAGCAGCAAAAGCGTTTTGACCGCACAATAAAGGTAATCACTGCTGGAGCGCCTCCTCCAGCAAAGGTTCTGGAAAGCATGAAAAAATTCGGTTTTGAAGTCATGCATGTATATGGTTTGACTGAAACATACGGCCATGTTCAACAGTCGGTATTTCAGCAGGAATGGCTAGATCAGAGCGAGGAACGACAGGCGGAACTCCTGGCACGGCAGGGTGTTCGTTTCCCGATGATGGAGTCAGTACGAGTGATTGATCCGCAGACAAAGAAACCTGTACCTGCTGACGGCGAAACTGTTGGCGAAATTGTAATGCGTGGCAATACGGTAATGAAAGGTTATCTGAACAACGTCAAGGCAACTGACGAAGCATTCGAAGGAGGCTGGTTTCACAGCGGTGACCTGGCGGCTGTTCAAGCAGACGGTTACATTCAGATTAAGGATCGTGCCAAGGATATTATTATTTCAGGAGGAGAAAATATTTCTTCTGTGGAAATTGAAAATGTGCTTTACAGGCATCCTGCTGTTGGCGAAGCGGCAGTTGTTGCAATGCCTGATGAAACCTGGGGTGAAGCCCCATGCGCGTTTATTGAGTTGAAAGCTGGTGAGACGACAGATGCTGAGCAGATAATAGAATTCTGCACTGATCACATTGCCCGTTTCAAGAGGCCGAAAAAGGTAATTTTCGGGCCTTTGCCAAAAACCGCGACAGGGAAAATTCAAAAACATGAACTCCGTCAGCGGATAAGATAAGACGATTGTTCTGTTGTTTTGTCCTTTAGAAGCAGGCAAAAAACAAAAAAAATGTATTTAAGTGAGAAACTTTTAAAAAAAATTTGACACAGCTTAATTCTGGTGTTAGTCTTTGCATTTTGGAAGACAAAAGAGTGATGAATCCGTGCTGACGGTGAATAAATAAATATTCTTAGGAGGAAAAATCGATGGAAGTTTCAATGACAGTAAACGGCACCTCATACACACATGATGTGGAGCCACGCACACTTCTTGTGACTCATTTACGCGAGAACCTGCGGCTGACCGGTACTCATGTGGGCTGTGACACAAGCAGCTGCGGAGCCTGCACCATCATCGTTGATGGTGAAACAGTGAAATCCTGCACTTTGCTTGCTGTGCAATGTGAAGGTGCGGAAATTAAAACAATAGAAGGGATGGCTGAGAACGGAAAACTGCATCCTATACAGGAAAGTTTCCGTGAGAAACACGGATTACAATGCGGATTCTGTACTCCGGGAATGATACTGTCTTCATGGCAGTTGCTGGAGAGAAATCCTAATCCGTCAGAAGATGAAATCCGGCACTCGTTAGAAGGAAACTTCTGCCGCTGCACCGGTTACCAGAATATTGTCACAGCGGTTCAGGATGCCGCCACTAAAGTATAGGAGACTCAATGGGCGATTTAATAGGAAAATCAGTTAAACGGGTTGAAGATAACCGTTTCATTAAAGGTGAAGGAAAATATACAGATGACTTCAACATGGACAACCAAACCCACGCTGTTTATGTAAGAAGTCCACATGCACACGCGAATATAAAAGGTGTTGATACTTCAAAGGCAGAAGCGCTGGACGGGGTGGTGAAGGTGTTCACCGGACAGGATATCGCAGACGCGGGCATTGTCGGTTCCATCTGCGGCTGGCAGGTTGATTTCAAAAATGGCGACACCATGAAGGAGCCGGGTCATCCAATAATGGTAGCAGATAAAGTGCGGCATGTTGGAGATGCTGTTGCACTGGTAATTGCTGAGAGCAAAAATATAGCCCGAGATGCAGCAGGTCTGGTTGAAGTGAATTATGAAGTCCTGGACGCAGTAGTAAATCCCAAGGAGGCAGCTCAGGATGGTGCTCCTCTGGTTCATGATGATGTTCCAAATAATACGATTTATGACTGGGAACTTGGCAATAAAGAAGAAACAGACGCGGCTTTTGAAAAAGCGCACCACATCACTGAACTGTCATACCATAACCAGAAACTCGTACCAAATGCCATTGAGCCCAGGGCTGCATTGGGTCATTTCGATTCCAATGAAGACAAGTACACCTTGTACACAACATCTCAAAATCCACACCTGGCACGTTTGGTAATCGGGGCATTCGTTTTGAGTATTCCGGAACATAAGCTCCGTGTAATCTCACCAGATGTGGGAGGCGGATTCGGAAGTAAAATCTTTGTTTACAATGATGAGTGCGGTGTCCTCTGGGCAGCAAAACAGATTGGCCGTCCTGTGAAGTGGACTGCAGACAGGACAGAAGCATTTTTCACTGACTGCCATGGACGTGATCATGTCACAGACGCGAAAATAGCTTTGGACAAAGAAGGAAAAATCATAGGGCTGCGTACAAAAACCTATGCTTCACTGGGGGCATATTTATCTAATTTCTCATCATGTGTGCCAACATATCTGCATGGAACACTGATGCAGGGATTATACACCACACCGGCTATCCATGTTGATGTGACTGCTGTGGTAACGCATACTGTTCCTGTTGATGCTCTTCGCGGCGCGGGCCGTCCGGAAGCAACTTATGGCATCGAACGGCTGGTAGAAACAGCCGCTCGTGAAATTGGGATGGATCCTGCTGAATTCCGTCTTAAAAATTTCATTCCACCATTTGATGGTGTAAAACAACCGGGCTACCAGACCCAGGTTGCTTTGCAATATGATAGTGGAAACTACGAAGGAGCATTAAAGAAAGCCCTCAAAAATGCTAATTATGAAAAACTGAAAAAAGACAGGGACAAGGCTCGTGCTGAAGGCAAGCTGCTGGGAATCGGTTTTTCAACTTACATTGAAGCATGCGGCATCGCCCCTTCAGCGGTGGTTGGTTCCCTGGGGGCTCGTGTAGGATTATATGATGCTGCAAGCATCCGGGTTCATCCGACTGGCAAGGTAACCATCTATAGCGGGGCACATTCGCATGGACAAGGTCATGAAACCACATTTTCCCAAATAGTTGCTGATTCCTTCGGGATCGGTATGGAGGATGTGAATGTAGTCCATGGTGATACTGAAAGTGTACCGTTTGGTATGGGAACCTATGGATCCCGCAGCCTTGCTGTATGTGGAAGCGCGATCATGAAAAGCGTGGATAAAGTCAAAGAAAAAGGAGCACGTATTGCCGCGCATAAACTGGAATGTTCGCCGGATGATCTTGAATTCGCAAATGGATCATGGACTGTAAAAGGCACAGATAAATCAGTTGGATTTGGTGATGTCGCATTAACCGCTTATGTCCCGCACAGTTATCCTGAAAATGAGGAACCCGGATTGGACTTCGCAAGTTTTTACGATCCTGCAAATTTTGTATTTCCGTTTGGCGCACATATATGCGTAGTTGAAGTTGACAAGGAAACCGGACAAGTAAAAATAGTAAGATATGTAACCGTAGATGATGCGGGAAATATTATTAATCCGATGATTGTTGACGGTCAGGTTCACGGAGGAGTAGCTCATGGAATTGGTCAGGCACTTTATGAAGGAGCGGTTTATGACGATTCCGGACAATTGCTGAACGGCTCCATGCTGGACTACTGCATGCCAAGAGCAGACAACTTTCCAATGTTTGAAACAGATACCACCGTAACTCCATGTCCACACAACCCGTTGGGTGTGAAGGGTATCGGTGAAGCAGGAACGATTGGTTCTACGCCGGCTGTTGTCAACGCGGTGATTGATGCTCTGTCAGATTACGGAGTAAAGGATTTACAGATGCCACTTACTCCGCAAAGTGTCTGGGCTGCAATGCAAAGCTGATTATTAGTAAAAAATTTGATTTAACTAACTCACTATAAAAGAGGTAAAAATGATTCCTGAATCTTTTGATTATCAACGAGCAGGTTCTGTGAGGGAGGCGCTTGCTTTGCTTAAGCAGCATGGTGATGAGGCAAAAATACTGGCAGGAGGTCACAGCCTTGTTCCAACCATGAAGCTGCGGCTGGCTACTCCGGGAACACTGATCGACATAGGTGGCATTTCTGAACTGAAATACATAAACGACAAAGGAGATTACCTGGCAATTGGTGCCGGTACCACCCACTGGATGGTCGAATCTTCAAGTCTGGTTCAGCAAAAAGCTCCGGCTTTGAGCCAGGCAGCCGCGCAGATTGGTGATGTCCAGGTTCGTAACCGCGGAACAATCGGCGGTGTTCTGGCACACTCTGATCCGCAGGCTGATTATCCGGGTGTAGTGCTGGCTCTGAATGCCACCATCATTGCTGAAGGCTCCGGAGGAGAACGCACAATTGAAGCAGCTGATTATTTCACCGGGCTTTGGGAAACCGCGTTGGGCGATAATGAAATCCTGACTGAGGTCCGAATTCCAACTGACAGCGCCAATGCAAATTCATGCTATCTCAAATTCCCCCAGCCGGCATCCCGTTATCCTTATGTGGGATGTGCCGTGGCAATGGACAAATCCGGAGGAAATTGTTCTGATGTCCGTGTAGGTTTCAGCGGAGTAGCAGAATCAGCATTTCGTGACGACGGAGTTGAAGACGCGATCAGGGGACAGGCGCTCAACGATGATACAATTGCAGCAGCCTCAGCAAAATCTGCCGAAGGACGCAGTGTTCTCAGTGATTATTTTGTCAGCGAAGAATACCGGCGGGCAATGGCACAGGTTTATGCTAAACGCGCGTTGACTCAGCTTTCCTGAAAATTTGTTCCTTTCAATTAAATCCCTGCCGGTTTTAAATCGGCAGGGATTGTTCTCACCTTAGAAGTCTTGTCATTCTTAGTTAAGCAACTGAAATTATTATTCATAAAGCTCGATCATGATTGATTTGCGCAGCGATACAGTTACTCTTCCCACAGCTGAAATGCGGGAAGCAATGGCCAACGCATCTGTTGGAGATGATGTTTTTGGAGATGATCCAACGGTCAACGAACTGGAAGCACGGGTTGCTGAAATTCTTGGAAAAGAAGCTGCGGTTTACATGCCCTCCGGAACAATGACTAACCAAACGGCAGTACGCACTCATACAGAGCCAGGGGACGAAATATTGCTTGACCAGAACGCGCACGTTTATTTTTATGAAGCCGGAGCAACTGCGGCGCTTTCCGGAGCAATTTGTCGTTTAATCCCCGGAAACAGGGGTGTTTTTGGCTCAGAGGAAATGGAAACTGTTTTCAGGGAGATTGATTCCCATTATCCCCGTACAAAACTGGTATGTGTGGAAAACACTACCAATCGAGGCGGTGGAAAAGTCTGGCCGCTGGAAAAACTTGAGGAAGTGGAAAAAACTGCTCGTGAAAATGGCTTGAAGATGCATCTTGACGGAGCACGGATCTGGAATGCTGCTGCTGCCTTAAAAGTTCCGGAGAGTGAAATTGCAAAATATTTTGATTCCGTAAGCGTGTGTTTTTCCAAAGGGCTGGGAGCCCCTGTAGGATCAGCGCTTGTTGGAGACAGTGATTTTATCATGGAGGCAAGACGTTTCCGGAAGCAATTTGGAGGAGGAATGAGACAGGCCGGAATCATCGCGGCAGGGGCTTTGTACGCGCTGGAAAATAACCGCGAAAGACTGACGGTTGATCACGACAACGCCAAAACTTTTGCCAAAGGACTGGCTGAAATTGAAGGTATCGAAATAGATCCGGATGATGTGGAAACGAATATCGTCAATTTTTGTGTACAAGGATACACTGCTCAGGAACTTATACAGAGACTGGATCAGCAGGGCACTTTTGTGCTTCCAAGGGAAACTACAATGATTCGTGCCGTAACAAATTTGATGGTATCTGAGACTCAAATTCAACAGGCACTGGAACATATCCGCAACGCCATGTCCTCATAGTTGTTGAACTATGACTTCAGAGTATGTCATTGAATTATTTTCAAATAACTGTTTTAATTATCCCCCATTACAGGAATGCTCAAATCTGAATTACAAACCGCTTAATAGAAAATGACTTCACCGAAAACAGGAATTTACACAGCCTCATTAACACCGTTTACTGCTTCATATAACCCAAATGCCCCGGCGCTTATCAGTCATGTGGAATGGCTGCTGGATAATGGATCGGATGGAGTGGCTTTGCTTGGAAGTACCGGTGAAGCCAATTCAATGACAATCGAACAGCGCCAGGAAATTATTGAAAAGTCTGCAAAAAAACTCCCTGTTGACCGCCTGATGATCGGCACAGGATCCTGCTCATTGCAGGACGTGGTACGTTTGACTAAAGCCAGCATTGATGCCGGTGTTTATACTGTTTTGGTTCTTCCTCCCTTTTATTATAAACCTCAAAGCGACGAAAGCGTAATCCGTTTTTTTTCAGAATTGATTTCTGCTGTGGATGATTCCGGGCTGCGTATTGTTTTTTACAATTTCCCAAAATTCACCGGATACAATTTTGATCACAATGTCCTCAACCAGTTAAAAAGTAATTTCGGAGAAATTGCTGCAGGCATCAAAGACAGTTCCGGAAACTGGGACAACATGCTGGCTGTGGCGCAAAATGTTCCGGACCTGATGGTGTATGCGGGAACAGAAAAATTTCTGCTGGAAATTTTGAAGAATGGCGGGGCAGGCTCCATTACAGCCACAGCAAACCTACTTGCTGCTGAATGTCAGCAGGTGTTCCAGGCATGGAAAAATGAGCAGAATCAGGACGCCGAGCATAAGCAGAAAAAATTAACTTTACTGCGCAAGGCATTTGAAAGCTATCCGTTTGTTTCCGGACTGAAAAGTATTTTTGCTGATCAAAAAAGCTCCGCGGAGTGGGAACACGTGCTGCCGCCTTTTGACGGATTGAATAGTGATCAGTTGGATGAATTAAAGGAAAACATAAAACAATTAGGACTGGATTTAAGCCAGCGCCTGAATTAGAGCCGAGTTTCAGTTCAGTTTGCTTTGGTAAAAAATTAAGGCGGGCTGAAAGTATTTTGAGAAAAACGGTCAAATATATGCAAGGAGAAATTGTGAGGAACGCGTAACTGAATTCAAAAACTAGGGATTGTTATAAGAGAAGCGTTTCGCAACTATCAAAAAGATATAATTATGAACGAAGAACTTTATTTGGTGGCCTACAAGGACATCGAGCAAAAAGAAATTGACGAAGCCCTCTGGCTTAAGGCAATGTCTCATGCCGGTGGTGATAAAACAAGAGCCAAGTGGGTCTATATTGAATTAAGAGTCGATCAAATGCTGCGTGATCCTGCCCTGCGGCACAGCGTCAGCAGAAAGGCCCGTAAGCCAACTCATCAATCAGGAGCTTTTATGATGTGGTTCAGCATACTTTTTTTCCTTGCAATCACTGTTACAGTAGTGACACTGGATTTTGCCAGTTTAACACTTGATTTATCTAATGGATTTTACTTTCTTGATCTGCCTTCCCTGCTGCTGGTTTTGCCGGTGGCCGTTTTTTTCGGAATTTCGGCAACTTCATGGCGCAGTTTCGGACGATGCTGGACCTATACACTAGGAAGCGCCAAGCAGGTTTCCATTTCTGATGCCAATTCGGTCGCGAGATGCCTGAAAGTTATGGGTGATGTTTCACTGATCATGGGAATTATCGGCACCTTTATTGGAGTGATATTTTCACTAAATTATTTACAACAAGGGGCAAATCTAGCACCGGCAATAGGAATTGCAGTAGTTACATTGTTTTATGGTTTTTTGTTTAAGCTTCTTTCATATGTTGCAGAACAGCGTGTACGCAATCTTTACCTGAACTGATTTATCCTCAAATTTCCTTCCTCAAATTAAAATTTCCCACATCCTGATCTGAGACTTTATTGCATTGTAAGGTCTTCATATAAAAATAATTTTGACTTTTTGTCAGAAAAAAATAAGAATTATAACCTTTCATTAGGTACACTTCCTGATTAAATTGAAGTGTAAAACCATGGTTGGTGAAGAAGACTGTTGCTGCCAACTGTTAGCATATTCACAATAAACTGCTGATGGTTCTCCTGAATAATAGTCATCATCACTGCCGTTAACCCTAAACCAGCTTGTTTTTCAATAAGCTGTTTCAAAAGCTTAAAGGTAAAAGTGAGTGATCAAGAAAACGCAACTCCAACTCCCCCCGAAACTACTCCCAAAATTACACCATCAAAACCTGATCCGATAGTTTTTTTAGAAGACGACGAAGATTTTGATCCGCTCTATGAAAACAGTCTGCAGGGTTTTCAGGAAGAAGAAATTGTTACCGGAAAGGTGACAGAAATTACAGATGATTTTGTGACAGTTGACATTGGATTCAAATCTGATTGTCTGATTGCGGCAAACGAATTCCAGAATAATGAAGGTGAAATTAAGGTTGAAATAGGTGAAGAGGTAGAAGTCTATGTTGAAGCTCTTGAAGCGGATGAGGACGGAGTAACATATCTCTCAAAAACAAAAGCGGAAAAGGTACGTACCTGGGAGAAAATAGGTGAAATCTATGAAGAAGGCGGAATCGTGCGCGGTACAATTGTGGCCCGAATCAAAGGCGGACTTTCAGTGGATATTGGGATCAAGGCTTTTTTGCCTGGATCCCAGGTGGATTTACGTCCTGTGCGCAATCTTGATAAATTGATTGGCGAAGAATTTGAATTTAAGGTTCTGAAGTTCAACCAGAAGCGCGGAAACATTGTTCTTTCCCGCAGAGTTTTACTGGAAATTGACCGTGATGAAAAACGTCTGCAAACGCTGGAAATACTTAAAGAAGGAGCTTTGATTACAGGTTATATCAAGAACATCACTGATTATGGAGTTTTTGTAGATCTGGGAGGAGTTGATGGATTGCTTCATATTACAGACATGACATGGGGGCGCATAATGCATCCTTCAGAAATGTTTGAAATTGGCGACGAAGTTGAAGTTGTGGTGCTCAAGTATTTCCCGGAAGATCAAAAAGTCTCACTTGGACTCAAGCAAAAGGCGCAGAATCCCTGGGATGTTGTGGAACAAAAATATGCCTTAGGAACAAAGGTGCCCGGAAAGATTGTAAGTCTGACAGAATATGGCGCGTTTATAGAAATTGAGCCCGGAGTGGAAGGACTTATACATGTGTCTGAAATGTCATGGACTAAAAAAGTTCGGCATCCCTCAAAGATTGTTGAGCTTGGCCAAATGGTTGAAGCAATCGTCAAAGACCTTGACGTGGAACGCAAAAGGATTTCACTCTCAATTAAAGAGGTGCAGGCAAATCCATGGAAGCTGGCACTTGACCGTTATCCGGTCGGATGCACCGTCAAAGGTACAATACGAAATATAACAGATTTCGGAATTTTTGTAGGACTTGATGAGGGAATTGACGGATTGGTTCATGTGTCTGATATTTCATGGAAACAACGTGAATGCAAGCCATCTGAAGTCGCTGAAAAAGGTGATGAAATTGAAGTGAAGGTGCTGAACATTGATGTTGAACAGGAGCGGCTCTCTCTTGGGATCAAACAATTGACGAATGATCCATGGAAAGATCTTGATGAGAAAAATCCGCTTGGTTCAGAAATTACCGGAAAGGTAGTAAATCTAACCGATTTCGGAATTTTCATTGAGGTTTCAGACGGCGTGGAAGGTTTGGTTCATATCTCTGAAATTGATTCAAAAATTCCGAAAAACAAGGTACATGAACAATACCCCGTAGGCTCTGAGGTAAAGGCAAAAGTCATCAAGATTGATTTGGATGAGAGACGTTTAGGCTTGAGTATCACTAAAGTGATTTCTACACCGGAACCAGTTCCAGAACAGGCCGAAGAAGCTGATGCAGGCACTGCAGCCAAAAGCAAAAAAGAAGATAAGGTTGAAAAAGAAGCAGATGCGGCTGAGGATGATGCAGCAGCTGATTCAGCAGATGCTGAGGTCTCTGCAACCAAAGATGACGCTGAAGCAGACGTTCCGGTCAAAGCTAAAAAGAAAGCTGCCAAAAAGAAGTCCGCGGCTGCAACTGAGGATGATGCGGAAGTAGAATCAACCCCAGAAGCTGAAGCAGCTCCGAAAGTAAAAAAGAAGTCCTCTGCCAAAAAGAAGACTGCTCCGGAAAAAGAGGCGGATGGCGATGCTGAAAAAAAGCCTGAAGCTAAAGCAAAAGCAGAAGAAGACAAGGCTGCATCAGAAGAAAAAGCTGCTGAAGCAGAGCCCACTGCTGATTCTTCTGAGGAGACCGCACCAACAGAAGAAAGCGAAGAGCAGAAAAAATAGTTTTCATTCCACCCTTATAACAGGAGTCTGAATCCCGGACTCCTGTAATACCCATTATCACAAAAATGTTTTTGAGTCGGTGCTTTGGTCAAAGTCTTTAGCTTTCAAAAACAACTCCTCATTTTTTCTTGATCTGCGAACAGATATGATTCTTATTCTACTTTCACCTATTTGTGATTTATAAAGTGTTTACACTGGAAGAAGTCCAGTTCTCGAGCTTCAAACCACTAATTCTCCTGAATTCATTTTCATTGTTTGTAACAACAATTCTGTTTCCGCTCAGGGCGTGAGCTGCAATTAATAGGTCAAATTGGCCGATGATTTTACCTTTTCTTTCCAGTTCAGCTCGAATTTCGCCATAATGAACTGCTTCCTTTTGGGTGAAACTTAAAACATCAAATGGTACAAGAAACTCATCAAGACGTTGTTGATTCTTTTGCTTATGTCGACTTTTTGAAACACCGTATTGAAGCTCAGAAACTGTAATTGATGAAACACCTATTTCTCCGACTGAATAAGAATTAAACTTGTTAATAATTTCAACAGGTTGCTGGTTCATGATGTAAATGCAGATATTTGTATCAATCAAATACTTCATTCAACCCCTTGCGTTCCTGCTGCTCCTCAGGCTGGTTCCGTTTTTCCATGAAAGGGGAATCGTATTTCATCAAATTACTTTTCCACACTTCCCACTGTGATTCATTTTTGGGTATCAATAAGACACCCGCATCGGTTTTTTTGATCAGTACTTCGTTTCCTTCAAAACGATATTTCTTCGGGAGCCGCACAGCCTGACTTCGTCCGTTCATAAATAATTTCCCGGTATCCATTGTTTACTCCAATTACATTGTCATATATCAAATAGTATATACCGTTCAAAGAACAAAGCAAAGAAAAAAAAGGTTTCAATCAAATCTATTAAAGTGTTTGATTTACAAGTTGAAGTCTGAATATTTGAAATACATTCATCTACAAATGAAATCCAAACAGAATGTAATAGGTGAGTTCAGTTCTTGTAGAAATGTCTTTTTTTTCCCCCTTCGTCAAATTTTTTATCAAAGTCCATAGCCTTCATAAAACAACGCTTCATTTTTTCTTGATCTTTTCTGCGAACTCATCTAAGAGGGAACTTTCTTCCAATGGAAATCCGTTTGGTTATACAGAAATAACAATGCTCTTAAAAAGTTTTCAGGCTAAAGATAGATATCAAAAAATATATTAAAAACATTAGTTTTACCAAATTCATATTTTGATGTACCTACTGAGGCCTCACCATTTGATCCGCAAATACAGTTTCTGCGCCTCGTCAGCGGTACTTACTATAATAAATATTAGAAACTATTGGATACACAGCTGCTTGACGGCAATGTCCATGAAAGACTACCTCC
>LULX01000144.1_pt1 | contig 20482 bp, 19 predicted proteins | sample 729511 | NCBI WGS metagenome assembly LULX01 (sample SAMN03860278, study PRJNA289734) | marine metagenome | biome: seawater column; feature: ocean; material: water; isolation source: Red Sea water column Station 91 - depth 500m | place: Saudi Arabia: Red Sea | collected 2011-10-15 | depth 500 m
AATGTCTGCGGGAAAAATATTCTGCAACAGCCATCGGCTCCTGCTCCAGTTCACTCGCACGTTTAAGTAGTTTATCCTCACCATCATCGTCATCACCCAGATAGCGTACGCTCATTACCACACATTCTGTGTGCCATCCGGGATACCCCCAGCCACTGAATGGATCACGCCAGCGCATCAGGTGTCCGGGTTCAGCTCTTTTCCAAAGAGCAAAATCTCCGGGGTGACGTTTTTCCATCCGGACTTCTACACGCGCTCCTCCCTGCATCTGGTCTATTTGCCGGTTGGAGAGCTCGCCATATTTTGGGTCTTTACTGATTTCATAGTAAACTGAACCGTTTGATTCATAGGCAAGTCCCTGTTTAATAAGTTGCTCAATTGCCTCCAGCTGTTCCGGAATATGTCCTGTGGCTCTTGGGCTGATGTCCGGACGAATTACTTCCAGCCTGTCCATGACATCAAAATGTCTGCGGGAAAAATATTCTGCAACAGCCATCGGCTCCTGCTCCAGTTCACTCGCACGTTTAAGTAGTTTATCCTCACCATCATCGTCATCACCCATCACCCATCAGGTGGCCGACATCGGTGATGTTTTGCACATAAAAAGTTTTATATCCGCAATAACGCAGATATCTTAGAATTATGTCAAAACTAACATAGGATTTGGCGTGACCAAGGTGACTGTCACAATAAACTGTGGGACCGCAAACGTAAAGCGAGGCCTGTCCTTCGCGAACAGGATTAAAAGATTCTTTTTTTCCGGATAAAGTATTGTAAATTTGAAGAGGCATTTCCCTATTCCATTACTCATCCAGATTCCATACAAGGAATTTTTCCAATCCGGGGCTCTCTGCTTCATCCTGTGCAAAGCGCGGCTCCTGGGATTTTATGAGCTGGATGTAATGGTTGATGCTGACTTCGATGCGATCAAAGAAAGGCTGAGGATAGACACCAAGGAAGATGGTCCAGAAGACAAGGGGAAGCAGGACAACAACTTCACGTGGTGTGAAATCATGAAGACGTTTGACCATCTCTTTGTTAAGCGGTCCAAATACCACGCGCTGAACCATCCATAACATGTAAATTGCCGCAATCAGTACACCTACTGCTGCAAGGATTCCATACCAGATGTTGATCCTTGCCGCACCGACCATTGCCAGAATTTCTCCGACAAATCCATTCAGTCCGGGCAGCCCTACAGACGCCATTGAAAAGAAGACAAGGAATGCTGCGAATTTCGGCATTGTATGCGCGACTCCACCGTATTCTGAAATCTCCTGCGTGTGTGTACGCTCATAAATCATGCCGACAACCAGGAAAAGTGCTCCGGTGACAATTGCGTGGTTTATCATTTGAATCCAGCTGCCATAAAGGCCCTGGATGTTGAGCGCGAATAAACCGAGCACAATATACCCCATGTGGGCTACTGAAGAGTAAGCGATAAGCCTTTTCATTTGCGGCTGCACCATTGCGACCAATCCGCCGTATAATATACCGATTAAGGCCAGCACCATAAAAACAGGTGCGAGATCATACACTGCCGCTGGAAAAACCGGCATGGCAAAACGCAGGAATCCATAGGGACCAAACTTCAGCAGCACTGCGGCAAGCTGCACTGAACCGGCGGTGGGTGCTTCATAGTGCGCGTCCGGAAGCCAGGTGTGAAAAGGGAAAAGAGGGATTTTTACTGCAAAGGCCACAGCAAATCCTATGAACAGCCAGTATTGAGTGTCAGCAGGAATGTCCATGCCATACCAATCCAGAACGCTGAATGACCAAACCCCATTTAAATCCAGGTAAATATTTGCTGTGTAGAGCAGAGCCACCAGCATCAGCAAAGAACCGAGCAGTGTGTACAGGAAGAATTTAATGGTGGCATAAAGCCTGTTTGATCCGCCCCAGATGCCGATCAGCAAATACATCGGAACAAGCATAACCTCAAAGAACACATAAAACAAAACCACATCAATTGCGGCAAAACAGCCAAGCATACCGATCTGCAGCAGCAGCATTTGGATCTGAAATTGCCAGTTGCTTTTCTGGACATTCCATGAACCCAACAGCGCCAGAGGAGTGATGAAATTTATAATCAGGAAAAAGAACAGATTCAGTCCGTCCAGTCCCATGAAATATTCAATGTTGAATTGACTTATCCATGAAACACGCTCAACCATCTGCAGCTCAGCTGTAGTAGAATCAAAATTAAACCAGAGGTACAGGCTTAAGATAAAAGTAATTACGCTGCTGATCAGAGCTCCTACCCTGGCAGGGATGCCGTTAGCTTCTTCCCTGAAGATGCCTGCCAGGGCAATACCCAGCAATGGTGAGAAAACGATGATCGAAAGAATTGGAAATGTTGAAATGGTCACCTGAAACGGCTGGAGAATTTTAAGGAGTTGATCCCGGAATAAGCATGCATAATGCCGTACTTATCACAGGTTGTTTTTTTGATAATTCAATCTGACAAAAAATTTCTAATGTAAAACTGCATATAAAATTAAGATAATTAAGCACTTAAAGCAAGTTCAAACTGAGTAGAGTCAGCATATATATGTGTAAGTATTTTGAACTTCACACACCCAAACGGGATAATAAAGGTTTCATCAACTGACCAACCGTTTGATTTTCATTGAAACTCCATTCCAATCCAAGCAGCAGGTCCAGCGGATGCACACCTTCACTATTTTCATCCACGCAGCGTCCGCTCGTAAAGGCGCTGGTGTTTGCCGAATGCACGATTTCATTATCAAGGAGACCAATCTTCAACCAGTTACTCTTGAATTCAGCAAGATACTCTACTTGTTCGAAGCTGCCGAAACAAATCATTCCATTGATAAAACTTAATGCAGTAAATGTCAGGAACAAACCCGGACAGAGAGTTCCGTTTTTTATCTCCTTGATCACGTTTTCCTGTGTTAGCTTCAGCTCATAATTCTGACTGTTAAGATAGTTACCATTTATCACAACCGGTTCCTGTCGCAATTTATTTTTGTGGTGAACATCAACTGTGAATAATGTCGTCTCAGCAGGAAACACAGAAAATACGGATTCACGGGTTTTTTGATCAAACATCAGCTGAAATATCGGATGACTTGAATCCGAAATTACTTCAATTAAATAATTCCGAATTACTTCGTTCAGGTCAAAGTAAATAATTGATTTATCCGGAAAGATTTTACTTAGTTGATTAGTGCAAAACCGAGAAGCCCATTTTGTAAAATCATCACCGGATTTTGCGCTCAGGGAAATGTCCCTTATTTGCTCAGTAAAATGAGGCATCAGACTTTCCATTTTTTCCGGAATTCTGCTTTGAAAAACACGAACATCTCTCATATTTCCCGGAATTAAAGAAATACGCCGTTCAGAAGAATCACGCACTCGATCATTATCCGCGCGTTTTAAATCAGCATATCCCGGCGCTTGCGTGTCTATCAATGATTCAAGTTCAAAGCGGTTGCTGAAATTAAGACATCCTGACCAGGCCGGGTTTGCAAAGGGAACCCCGGAAAAGGCTCCCACGAAATAAGTTTCATCCGGAGGCATTCCAAGCAAAGCCAAATGATGCAGTGCCAAAAAAGTTGGTCCTTCAGACGCAGTCAGGTGCGTTGCTGTCTGCATTACACATGTTTTTTCCAGTGCGGCAGATAAGTCTTCTGCTTCTTTTTTAGTGAAACCGGTTCTGCTAAATTCTGTTTCAAATGCATTTCGCAATTCTGTTTCCATAGGAGGCGCAGCAGCATTTTTTTGCCAAAGTTGTCCGGCATATTCGGTAATCGGCATATTCCACGCTCCGGATAATATTTTGGCCAGTTCCGGACGCTTTGCTTTTTGTAACGCACTCTGAATTGAATTTGCGTCAGCTGGCATTTTTCAGAACTTGAAGTTTAGTTTTCATCTTCATAGACTCGGTACACTCACACATAATTGCTGGAATCCGGACCAGGATTGTTTAATTTCTGTTACTACCATGAAGTGTCCTGCATAATCGGTAGTGATACTTAAATGGAAATCTGTCATTTATTTTCTCAGAAGCAAAAATAGTTGAATCAAGAAGCGTTGTTAAAAATATGCTGTCATTTTGACGGCATGCCGGTTCCCAGTCGTGGTTATCCGACAGACGTGGGGATTGATCTGACGGCCATGGCTGTTGAGCAAAAAAGTCATGGGGTGTTTTTGTTTGATTCAGGCATTTCAATTCAGGTTAGTGTTGGATTTTATGTAGAAATAGTACCGCGTTCAAGCATAATCAAAACTGATTTCCAAATGGCAAACAGCGTTGGTATCATTGATCCGGAATACCGTGGACGCATCCTGCTGCCGTTTCGTTACATTGGAGACGGTGATGGAATGCTGGCCGCGGAGAGTCTGCTGCAGCAGCGAATTGCTCAAATGCTGGTACGCAAACTTGAAGCATGTAAAATTGAAGTAGTTGACTCACTCGATGATACAGTACGCGGTAAGGGAGGATTCGGCAGCACAGGACAATGAACAGCCACTGTAAAACTAATTATCTCCTTCACCTAACTGTTTCACTTCGATATCAAATACTTCCCAGCCTGGCGGATTTTTTCGAAAAGTTAATGTAACGATCACCAGTTTCCCTGTTTCCTCATTGCCCACACGGGCACGCACCACAGAAGGACTTTCAGCATTTTTGCGCAGATCCAGATGCATTTCGGGATCCTCAATCTCCGGATACTGATCTATAATGGACATTAGTGGTTCATGTGAACGAATAGCCTTTTCTGCAGTTTGATAAGCAGCTGTTTTTTCAATTCCGGTGCGCTGAAAAATAATTGCAATTGAAAAAAAACCAAACAAAACTATGTTTCCAAGCAGTATTCTTAAGGTTCCTCTTAGGGCATTTTTATCATCAAGTACAACTGTGCCCCACCATTTATCAGCAAGCCGTCTTGCGTAGCCATCACGCAGGATAACCACACCTTCCACAGGAAACAGCAGCATCAGCACGTTCCTTTTTAAAAGTACGATAGGAGACGGTTTTTGTTCCAGGTTATTGATTTTTCGAATTGTCATTCCCAGCAGAATTTTCCCCAGGCTGCGTCCAAAAATGTCCTTAAACAATAACACTAACGCGATGCTTCCATAAAAAGGTAACAAACCGTATAAATCACTTGTCTGTGTAACGATGTCCCAATGCTCTTCACGAAATACCTGTATAAATGTATTTGCCAGAAGGAGGGCGAAAATAAAATCCAGCAACAAAGCAAACAAGCGTTTCCCGGTGGAAGACACTTTAAGCCGGCTGTCATCTGCCGGATTTTCTGATTCTGATTTTAGATTTGATTCAGAACTCATGGTTTCTCGGAAAGATCTTGTAGAAACTCACGTATTACAGCAGCTACAGGTTCCGGATTATCAAGATGTAAATGGTGACCGCCGGCAACAGTTTGATACCGCATGTGTTTCAGGTGAGGTATTCGTTTTTGAAAAAGTTCATACCAGTGATCTTTCTCAGTATTCTCTGCTTCAATCAGCAAAACCGGAGCTGTTATTTGCTTTATAAATGCACATGCCTGCTCTTCCGTTAAATAATGACGGGACTTCATTTTCAAATTGGGGTCGCTCCGCCAGGTATAACCGCCATTTACAGGCTTCAGACCTCGGTCAACTAATGACCTTACTGAAGACTCTGAAATGCCTCCCACTTGATAACGTGCCTTGACTGCGCTTTCAACGTCAGGATAAACAGGCAGTTTCTTCTGAGTGCGCCTCAGCCATTGAGTTGCTACTTCCCGTAAATTTTCCGGCATTTTCTCAGCTTCCTGCACTATTGACCCAAGACCTTCAATTAAGATTACATTCTCTATTTTTTCCTGAATTGTGCCTGCCAAATATGAAGCAACACCTGCTCCCATTGAATGCCCCAGCAAAGAAAAACGCTCCAAGCCTAAAACATCAGCTGCTTCAATCACATCCATTACCATGTCTATGAAATAATATGCTGACCCCGGAGGACGGTGATCAGAATACCCGTGTCCAGCCAGGTCTATTGACAACAGCCTTAATTCCGGCAGCAGGGGCGCCAAATTATCAAAGGTGGCAGCATTATCAAGCCAGCCGTGAAAACCCAGCACCGGCATACCATCTGGATTCCCCCAGCATTTTGCTGCTAAACGTATGGAAGAAGTTTGGATTTCCAATTCTTCCGGATGATTAACTGATTGAAGGGATAAACCGCTGTTAATGTTTTTCATACTTATCAACTATCAATTTTTTTGGAAGTAAGCCGATTTGCTGATTTTAAGGTCAGTAATGATCTAACCATGGAATTATTCACTACACCATCACATCATAGTCCGGCTGTTTGCTCAACTAAAACTCTAAATCAATCAGTTACACGTTTAGCAGCAGTAATTGTAAATCAGTTTAATCTTACAGAACTCACTGCATCCAATGCAGTAGCATAGTTCCAAGGCATCAGTTAAAATAATGAAAACGTAAATCTTCACACTAAAAACAATTGAATATGGAACCGTACGCAAAATTAATCATCGGAGCAATTTATTCCGACCCAAACTGGCTGATGAAAGCAGAAACAGAAATGCAAAAACAGTCATGGGAAATTCAGCGTCAATCTCAGGAATTACCTTTTGACCTGACTGATTATTATGCCCCAGAAATGGGCACCGGCCTGAAACGCTGTTTTCTGAGCATGAAGGGTTTACAATCAATTGAAGATTCTGTTGACTGGAAAATTAAAACTTCAGAAATTGAAAAAAAGTTAAGTTATAAAGGCAAAAGAAGAATCAATCTTGATCCAGGATATCTGGATTTTTCGCGTGTAGTTTTGCTTTCCGGAAAAGAAGGTTCGCATAAAATCTATCTGCGCGATGGTGTTTGGGCTGATCTTGTATTGATAAAGGACAAAGGGGGTTACAGGAGTTTTCCCTGGACATTTCCTGATTTACGTAATGGCTGCTACAATGACTTTTTTCTGCAGGTGCGTGCAGAATTCAAGTCAGAAAGATCTTTCAGTACAGAAATTTCATGATGCAATTTCTTTCTTGAATGATGTCAGGATGGACTATGGATAAATCTGAAAAAATTGTTGTTGTAGCTGGGCCAACTGCCAGCGGGAAAAGTGATCTGGCTCTTCGTATAGCACAGGAATTTGACGGTGAACTTGTATGCTCTGATTCAATGCAGGTTTACCGGAAAATGGATATTGGGACAGCCAAGCCTACTTTGCAGCAGCAAAACACAATTCCACATCATCAGCTGGACCTTGTTAATCCGGATGAAAAATATTCTGCAGGTCAGTACGAACGTGATGCTGCAAAAATAATTCAGCAAATTCGAAAACGAGGCCGTTTACCGATACTGGTTGGAGGCACAGGTTTGTATTACAGGGCACTCATGTACGGAATCAGTAAAATTCCGGAAATTCCTGAAAGTCTGCGTAAAGAAGTAATCGGCTGGAAGCAGCAACAAGGTACGGATTATTGCTACCAGCTGCTGCAAAAATATGATCCTGAAGGCGCGAATCTTCTTCATCCAAATGATACATCAAGAATTTTACGCAGCCTTGAAGTAGTGCTGTCCACAGGCAAAACATTATCCTCATATCAGCAGGAGCAGCCATTCGGGGCGGCACGCTATATTTCACATGCGGTTGCCCTTAATTGGGAACGAAACGAACTTTATCAGCGTATTAATAATCGTACTCATAGCATGCTGGACTCAGGATGGATTGCAGAAGTTGAAATGCTTTTGAGCGATAATTCACCGGAGCTTAAACCTATGCAGTCGGTTGGATACAGGGAAATTGTCCAATACCTTCAAAACAAAATAAATAAGGACACTATGGTGGAGGAAATCCAAAAACGGACTCGTCAATTCGCAAAAAGGCAAACGACATGGTTCCGAAAAGAAATTAAAATTGAATGGTATCACCCAAATGAAGCAGACAAAATCCTGTCTGAAACTAAAGTTTACCTTGAAAATTAGCTGCTTTCTGGAGGAAAATAAACTGCAGAATTAAGCTTAGACTAAACAGAATTGCTAAAGGAAAACCTGTGAAAAACTATACGGTTGATCATCAAAATTACCATATTTTTAAAGCTGAATCCGGAACTGAAAACCAGTTTGTTCATTTTCAATGGGGGAAGTTTGACTTTCGTATGACATTTTCAAGTACTGAAATTGATGACAGCAGGATAAACTCAAAAAAAACTTTTTCCTCACAAAATGGCAGCAAATTTATCGCGGATAAATTCGAAGTGCTGTATCACAATGAGTGGTATGAATATGTAAAACCAACCGCCCATGGGATGCAGTTTGAGGAAACCCTCTGGCGTAGTAATGGACGTGATTATTATGTGGAATTCCCCCGGGACCTCAGGAATGTAGCACAAAGTATTTCCGCAGAAGAACTTGGACTGAGCAGTCTTTAGTTCAGATGACTACTAATGTACGGGATTAAAACAACAATGATGACTGCGTTTCAAATTTAATATTTTAAGACCTTGATGAAAAGCTGCACACAAAACACTGAAGACGGAAAAAAAGTTTTCATCCAGACCTACGGTTGTCAAATGAATGAATATGACACCGATAAAATGTTTGAGGTTCTGAGGCAGGAGAATTATTTCCATACAGACTCACAGGAAGATGCTGATCTGATTATTTTGAACACTTGCTCTATCCGCGAAAAAGCAGAGCATAAGGTTTATAGCGAATTAGGACGATTAAGGAATCTAAAATCGGCAAATCCGGAATTAAAAATCGGGGTGGGCGGTTGTGTGGCACAGCAGGAAGGTGAAGCTATTTTACGCCGTGATGCTAACGTCGATTTTGTGTTTGGCACAGACAATTTGTTTGAACTGCCCCGGATGCTGAGAAAAGTTCACAATGGGGAAAAAATCACTCAAACCGGACGTCATGACCGGCAGAAGGTGCGGAATTTTATTCCGGAATATGCTTTTCAGCAAATCAGTAAATCCGGAATCAAAGCACATCTGACCATCACCAAAGGCTGCAATAATCATTGCTCATTCTGCGTTGTGCCTTTGACTCGAGGACTGGAAGTAAGCCGGGAACCTGAACATATTGTTGCAGAAGCAGAGAAACTTGTTTCAACAGGAACAAGGGAAATATGCCTGCTGGGTCAAAATGTGAATTCATATAAGGCCAACGGTGTGGATTTTGTGGAGCTTCTGAATCGCCTGGATAAAATTGATGGATTGCAGCGACTGCGTTTTACTTCTCCGCATCCCAAAGATTTTCATGAAAAACTGGCAGACGCCATTGCCTCTTTGCCCTCCCTTTGTGAACATTTGCATCTTCCGCTGCAGTCCGGATCAAACCGAATTCTGCGTAGAATGAGACGCTGGTATACTATCGATACTTTTTATGAAAAAGTTGCAATGCTCAGGGATCGACTCCCCAAGGCTGCCATTTCAACAGATTTGATTGTGGGTTTCCCCGGTGAAACTGATGAAGAGTTTGAAATGACAATGGAGGCAGTTAGAAATGTGGGCTTCGATTTAATTTACTCATTCAAATATTCACCGCGTCCCGGCACTCGTGCAACTGAATATCCGGAGCATATTTCTGAAAGCATTAAGTCAGAACGTTTAAGGATTTTGCTGGAAACACAGGAAAAAATTGTTCAGGAAAAATATCAGGTCCTCGTCGGAACTGAGCAGGAAGTTCTAATTGAAGGGAACCATCACCGTAAAGCAAACACTGTAACAGGACGTACGCGAGGGAACCATCCTGTGTCCATTCACAACTCCACCGAAAAAGCAGGTGAACTATTGTCTGTCCTCATCACCAGGGCGAATCCTAATTCTCTGGAGGCAGAACCATCATCTGCAATCTCCTTTGCAGGGATATAATCCTCAAAAATATTGTCAATTGTATTTTCTGCAGTTTGTATTGCAGACCGACTTAATTATTCGGTGTCTGTGGACGGGTCTGTGGATTTGGGGCTTTTCGAGGAGATAATTTACGTCCGCACAAATCATGATCAGTGTAATTTATGACTCTTTGTAAAGGAGGTTTCTCAGAGGTGTTGATGCAGCTGTCTCCATAATTTTTCCAACTTGAATTATTCCAGCCTGGCCCACTGCATCCTGCCAGCTCAGATACAATTCCTGCCACAAAAGCTGTTATCACCAATAATCTTATAACAGCTGCGAGCCTCTTTAGAAGTGAATTATTGTCTGGTGTAAACATAAATGAACAAATACACAATCAGTGCTATCTTGTGGTTTTACAAGGCTTAGGTCAAACTTTTGTCATAATTTTAATTTACAATAAAACAACCCATGTTTTAACCCGGTGTACTTTATCAAGAGCAATCCGGGTGCCAAGTTATCTTTAACTGATATTTGTGAAAAGCAGTGAACCGTATTGGGGTAGGAGTATCAAAAAAAACAAATCCTGAAGCTGCCATAGCAGAAGTACTGAACTCAGCAGTTAAAAAAGCACAGCTTCCTGAAGTGCATTGGGTGATGATATTTTTTACTTCAGATCATTTTGTTCATGCTGGGCGCTTACATGAAATAATCCGGGAATACACAAATTGTGAATGTATCGCGGGCTGCAGCGGAATGGGGGTGCTTTCCGGCGAAGGTGAAATCACTCAGGGTCCGGGATTGGTATTGATGGCAGGATTTACTCCGGAACTGCGTCTTCAGGCCCTGGCAAAATATCAGGAGCTTGAGTACAGTGCTGGAGTAGCACAGCAACTCCGGGAAGCACTGGAAAGTTATGGCGAACAGAATCCGCTATTTTTCTTCTTTCCGGATATATTCCAGCATCCACCTCACAATTTCATCAATATGTTCAATTATCTTAAAATCAATCCATCGGTATTTGGTGGAGGCTCCTGTAATGACGGCAGTCAGGAAACTTCAATTCAGTTTGGGCCAAATATTGTTACTCTAAATGGTGCCGGAGGTCTGGCATTATCCGGTGTGTCTGAATTTCACGCGGGAGTGACGCAATCCTGTGCCACTTTAGGGGAGCCGATGTTTGTCACTGAAACCAAAGATGATCTGATTCTTTCACTTGATGGAAAACCTGCTCTGGAAGTGTTTACAGAAGTTGCAAAGGAATTTCAGTTCAAGAATATGGAAGAAGCGGCAAATCAGTTATTGCTCAGCTTTCCGCTGGTTCCGGAAAAACCTGTTTTTACCGGAGAAGGGGCAATGGCTCGTCATGTAACAGGGGTTGATGTGACTTCACAGGGTATCACCACATCACAAATTGTTCATCAGGGAGGAGTTGTCTCCTTTGCATATCGCAACCAAAAATCTGCTGAAATTGACATCAGGGCAATGCTTACACGCTTGAAGAACAAAAATGATAAATTACCCAGTTTCGGAGTCTATTTTAACTGCTCCTCGCGTGGAGAAGCACTTTACGGGCGAACAAATGTTGACACACAAATTATCAGGGAAATCCTGGGTGAGTTCCCACTGATAGGTTTTTTTGGTGGGTATGAGTTGGCGCAGATGCCACAGGGAGTGCAGTTATACACATATACTGGCGTATTGGTGCTGGTATATTTATAACATTCAGCATATTCTCATCAAAACATTGAAAAATTGTTAGTTTATTGTTTCTGACACAATACCTGAACTTTGTTAACCAGTTTACAAATTGCTATCAAGCACAATAATTTATTCTGATCAGCACAATCTCATTACGTGGGTATCTTACAAAACTTTCTGAATAGCTGTCAGGAATATAAGGGGAAAATTACTGCACCATTTTATTTTTTTGCGGTTATTTCATTGTTGTTGCTAACCTCCTCTTGTGGTTATGTAATTGAAGGGAGCAATCCTATGTTGCCCAATAATGCCAAAACTCTGGCAGTTCCTCCCATCCAGAATCAGACTTTTCAAGCAGGACTTGAAACCGATTTGGCTGAGCAGTTCAAAAGCTTACTGCATTCAAACAGCTCTGTCAAAATCCTGCCAACTGGACAAGCTGATCTTAAACTGAGCATTACTTTGACCAAACTGCAAACAGCATCCTCTGGATTGAGCAAAGATCAGATTTCAACAGGATTGAAAGCAAGCCTGAAGGGTCAGGCCATTTTGGAAGACAGACGAACCGGCAACAAAGTATGGGAGGAAAAATCGATTGAGGTTAAACTTACTGAGTCTGGAGAAAATCAAATCATAAATGTTTCAAGTTTAACACTCCCAGGGAATTTACGTGAATTGATAGAGCGATTTGCAAAAAAACTTTATGACCGAATCTTTACTAATTTCTAGTGCTGATAAAAAATTTATAACACAAAAAAATAATCTTTTCTGATCTGAAAAAATAATGTAAAATAGTCCAGAAATTTTATAAAAGTATAAAGCATTTACAGGAGGGAAACAGGATTGAGAAAAAAACAGCTGGAAAAGATTAAAGTCCGTTTGGAGGAAATGCAAGCTGAGATACTTGGCGAGTCTGAAGAAACAGTACATGGTATGCAGGAAGAAAGTACTCTCTATCCTGACCCCAATGACCGCGCTTCACTGGAAACTGAACACATCAACAATTTACGAATTCGTGATCGGGAGCGAAAACTTCTTACAAAGGTTGAAGAAGCCCTGGAGCGAGTGGAAAATAATACTTATGGAAATTGTGAGGAATGTGGACAGGAAATAGGCGAGGAACGTTTGCTAATTCGTCCTGTGACAACTTTTTGCATTGTCTGCAAAGAATCATTGGAAGCTGTAGAAGATAAAATCTAAATCAGTCCGCAACTCCTGTAAGGAACAAAATCCTTAAAAAACTCCCCAAAAAAATAAAGGCGGGTCAACTCTGAGAGATGGCCCGCCTTTTTTATATTCAGGGTTCTGAATGGACTACATCATTCCACCCATTCCGCCCATTCCACCCATATCCGGTGCTGCAGGCATACCTGCTGCAGGTTTTTCTTCCGGAATATCGTGAACTCCTGCTTCAGTGGTCAGCAGCAAACTGGCTACAGATGCCGCGTTCTCAAGAGCAGTTCTAACGACTTTGGTAGGATCAATGATACCTGCTGACATCATATCAGCATAGGTTTCATCCTGGGCATCAAAGCCTTCATTTGTGCTGCTTGCTTTTACCTTATCGACAATCAATGCGCCTTCCAGTCCAGCATTGGCCACAATCTGCCGCAGTGGAACTTCAAGTGCCTTAAGAACAATTTCAGCACCAACTTTCTGGTCTGCTTGCTTGATTTCTTTTACAGTCTTAGTAACACTGTCTATTGTACGAAGCAAAGCAACACCGCCTCCTGGAACAATACCTTCCTCAACCGCAGCTCTGGTTGCATGTAAAGCATCTTCCACTCGGGCTTTCTTTTCCTTCATTTCGATTTCAGTTGCGGCACCAACATTAATGACTGCAACACCGCCGGCCAGTTTAGCTAAACGCTCCTGGAGTTTTTCACGATCATAATCAGAAGTTGTGTCTTCGATTTGGGCGCGAATTTGACCAATGCGGGCCTTAATGCTTTCAGCATCACCGCCACCGTCGATAACAGTGGTATTATCTTTGTCGATAACAACAGATTTAGCCTGTCCAAGTTTTGCAAGTGTCAGATCTTCGAGTTTCATTCCCATATCTTCAGAAACTACTACACCACCGGTTAGGATGGCGAGGTCTTCCAGCATTGCTTTACGTCGGTCACCAAAACCTGGAGCCTTGACAGCAGCACATTTCAGAGTTCCGCGTATTTTATTGACAACAAGGGTTGCCAAAGCTTCACCTTCAATGTCTTCTGCTACCAGCAGGAATGGATTACCTGTTTTAGCGATTTGCTCTATTGCAGGAAGAATGTCCTTCATATTGCTGACTTTCTTTTCCACAAGAATGATGTATGGATCTTCGAGGGCCACTTCCATTCTTTCTGAATCAGTAACGAAATAAGGAGAAAGGTAGCCGCGATCAAATTGCATGCCCTCAACTACTTCCAGACTGGTCTCGGCGCTTTTTGCCTCTTCAATGGTAATTACACCGTCTTTACCAACTTTTTCCATTGACTCAGCAATAATATCACCAATTGCGGAATCATTATTTGCTGAAATTGTACCCACCTGAGCGATTTCTGTGGAACCGGTAACTGATTTTGAAATGCTGTGCAATTGCTTTGTTGAAGCAGAAACAGCCTGTTCAATTCCACGCTTGAGATCCATTGGGTTTGCACCAGCGGCCAGATTTCTATGACCTTCTGTAACAATTGCTTGTGCTAAAACAGTAGCTGTGGTCGTTCCGTCACCGGCGACGTCAGAAGTTTTAGACGCAACTTCCTTAACCATCTGTGCGCCCATATTTTCCAGTTTGTCTTCCAGTTCAATATCTTTTGCGACTGTTACACCGTCCTTGGTAACAAGTGGAGCGCCAAAGGATTTATCCAGTAATACATTCCTTCCTTTTGGTCCCAATGTTACCTTCACTGCATTTGAAAGGGCATTTACCCCTTTAAGCAGCTTTTCACGGTTTTCTGCCGCAAAAATAACTTGTTTTGCCATACCTTTTCTCTAATTTAATGTTAAATGGTTATTGTGTTTGGAGTTAAGCTAATACGCCGAGGATGTCGTCTTCACGCATGATCAAATAGTCCTCGCCGTCAACTTTCACATCTGTTCCTCCATATTTACTAAACAAAATTTTATCGCCTTTTTTAAGTCCCATCTCCTGAACGGAACCATTATCAAGGCGCTTGCCAGGTCCTACTGCGACCACTTCACCTTCTTGAGGCTTTTCTTTGGCAGTGTCCGGAATAATTATACCGGCTGCTGTTGTTTCTTCGGCTTCGACGCGCTTAACCAGCACGCGGTCCTGTAAGGGACGAATCATATATCTCCTTCTATAGGAATAATTAATTAAATAAATTGAGCTTCAACATCAATAAGCGTATGCTGAGCGGTTTAAGTGAATCAGAAATTACGAATATTCTTCACGAATTGATTCAGGCTGTTTATGATAAAGCAAAAAGTATTTCAGTGCAAGAAAAAAATAGCACTCAATGAAGAGTAGTGCTAATTATATTAAAATATTTTAAAAACTGTTACAAAAATAAAATTAGAAAATTAGCTTAACTTACTGATATATTTAAATAAGTATCTTTAATTTATTAAGAACCCATGGATGAAAAAGTAGATCAGTTACAAATCAGACTGGTGAAGCTGGAAAAAATACGTGAACTGGGGGCAGAGCCTTTTCCATACTCATTTCAGCAAAGTCACACACTCATAGAGATATTAGAGCAGGCAGAGGAACTGCTTGAAAATCAGCAAAATGTATCAATTGCCGGACGCCTGCTTGCAGTCAGGGGTAAAGGCAAGACCAGTTTCTGCAACATTCAGGCACAGCACAAACGCCTGCAGATCTATGTGCGACAGGACGCTATCGGCGAATCTGCATTCGAAATGTTTAATTTGTGCGACATTGGTGACCATCTTGGTGTTTCCGGGACTTTAATGCGGACCAAAACCGGAGAACTTACTTTACGCGCAAGCGCAATCGAATTACTGTCTAAATCTATTCGACCCCTGCCAATTCCAAAGGTTCAGGAAAAAGATGGTCAGCGTATTGTATTCGATGAAGTTACAGACAAGGAATTTCGTTATCGTCAGCGCTATGTTGATTTAATCTTAAATCCCCATGTAGCTGAAGTTTTCCGGAAACGCGCCCTGATATTTCAAACCATTCGGGACTATTTGCTGGAACAGAATTTTTTGGAAGTAGAAACTCCCACACTGCAGTCAGTGTATGGAGGAGCAAATGCCACCCCTTTTGTTACACATCACAAGGCGCTTGATCAAAAATTTTTTCTGCGTATTTCCAATGAACTATTCCTGAAACGCCTGATTGCAGGCGGGTTTGATGCGGTTTTTGAATTTGTTAAGGATTTCAGGAATGAAGGTATTGACCGTACACACAATCCGGAATTTTCTGCGCTGGAATTTTATCAGGCCTATGTTGATTACACTCAGATAATGCGTCACACAGAAAATATTTGTGAACGCTGCGCAATTGCGGTGAATGGTAAAACAGAATTTGAATATGAAGGTCAGACTTTTGATATGAAAGCTCCCTGGCCGCGTTTGACCATGCTGGAAGCAATTGAGACTTTAGGCGGGATTTCGTTGGAAACAATGAGTGATTCCGAAGTGAAAAATCTGCTCAATCAAAATGGCTGGGAACTTGATGGAGAATACAACCGGGGACTGGCAACTCAGCTGGTGTTTGAAGAAACCTGTGAAGATCAGCTTTTGCAGCCGACTTTCATCACCGATCATCCCAAAGAAACAAGTCCGCTCTGCAAACAAAATCGCCAAAATCCTGAGTTAATTGAGCGCTTTGAAGCGTTCATCAACGGCTGGGAAGTTGCCAACGCGTATTCAGAACTCAATGATCCTGTAATTCAACGTAGTTTAATGGAGGAACAGGTTGAACGCGGACGTGGAGGAGAAAAAGAAACACAACCGCTTGACGAAGATTTTTTGAGGGCGATGGAGTACGGCATGCCGCCTATGGGAGGTGTTGGATTTGGAATCGACCGCCTGGTTATGCTGCTTACAGGACAGTCCACAATTCGTGATGTAATTTTCTTTCCGACTATGCGGACTGAATTTTGAGGAAATCAAATGTCAGACAAAGTGTTTGAAAAATCTGAGGGAAAAAATGACATTCTGTCAGTTTCAGATTTAGATTTTGAAAAATATTCCGGACTGCTTCCGGTGATCGCACAGGATGAAAATTCCGGCGAAGTTTTGATGCTGGCTTATGCCAACAGGGAAGCAGTGCAAAAAACCCAGCAAACCGGATACGCTCACTACTGGTCACGCTCCCGGAATACTCTCTGGAAAAAAGGTGAAAGTTCCGGTCATGTTCAGGAAATTTCGGAGGTACTTGTGGATTGTGATGAAGATACTCTGCTGTATAAAGTCCATCAAACAGGGCCTGCATGTCATACCGGTGCCCCAACCTGCTTTTTCAGGAAATTGAACACCAAAACAAGTGGTAAATAATCATGAACTGGGATATTCAAATCAATGAAGAAGTAGATTTACTGCGCGAAACGGTACGCCAGTTTGCTGAAAAGCACATAGTTCCGATTGCCGATGAAATTGATCGCAACAACGAATTCCCTCAGCATCTCTGGATTGAACTTGGGAACTTGGGACTTTTAGGGATTACTGTTCCAGAACATTACGGTGGTTCCGGAATGTCTTATTTAGCCCATGTAGTTGCGGTGGAGGAAATTTCAAGAGCGTCTGCATCAGTTGGCTTGTCGTATGGCGCGCATTCAAATTTGTGTGTGAATCAATTAAAGCTGAATGGGAATGATAAGCAGAAAAAAAATTTTCTTCCAAAGCTCTGCAGCGGTGAAAATGTAGGCGCGCTGGCAATGTCTGAAGCGCAAGCAGGCTCTGATGTGGTTGGATCAATGGCATGTTACGCCGAAAAACATGGAGACTGCTGGATTGCCAACGGCACAAAAATGTGGATTACAAACGGTCCTGATGCTGATGTGCTGATTGTGTATATGCGTACGGCACCCAAAGATCAGGGATCAAGAGCAATGACCGCTTTCATCATTGAAAAATCCATGAAAGGGTTTTCAACCTCAAAGAAACTGGACAAACTCGGGATGAGAGGTTCCAATACTTGCGAGCTTGTTTTCGAAGATTGTGAAATTCCTGATGAAAATGTAATCCGTGAAGTTAACCAGGGTGTCCAGGTGCTGATGAGCGGGCTTAATTTCGAAAGGATTGTGCTTTCCGGAGGGCCGATTGGAATCATGCAGGCAGCAATGGATTTAGTGCTGCCTTACCTGCATGAGCGCAAACAATTTGACAGGCCGATTGGCACGTTTGAACTGATGCAGGGAAAAATTGCTGACATGTACACTGCACTGCAATCCTCACGGGCCTTTTGTTATCACGTCGCGGAAAAATGCAGCAAGGACCAGGTTTCACGCATGGACACTGCCGCCTGCCTGTTATTTGCCTCAGAAAACGCAGTTAAAGTTGCACTAGAGGCAATACAGTCCCTGGGTGGAAATGGTTACATAAATGATTATCCTGCAGGCAGGCTGCTTCGTGACGCTAAACTTTACGATATTGGTGCGGGTACAAATGAAATCAGGAGGATGCTGATCGGACGCGAGCTATTTGATGCTTCATTTACTTAGTACATCTTGTAATTTATTGATCTGATATGTTAATTGTGCCTAAGACAAATGACATTGCTTTTAAGGAATGTATAAATTATGTAAATTTGCAGATTTATAAGAAACTTAAGTTGTAACCTTACAAGAGGAACACCAAGAAGGAGCGAACCATGTCAAATATAAAAGCGGAACGTAAGGTAACAGTCATCCTGGCGACGGACGTCGTCGGCTACAGCACGAAGATGGAGATGGACGAGAACCAGACGCTCAAGAACCTCGCCGCCTGCCGCAGCATCGTTGACAGCCTGATCGAGGCGCACCACGGACGCATCTTCAACACCGCCGGGGACTCGGTGCTGGCGGAGTTCCCCAGCGCGGTCGAGGCGGTGTTCTGCGCCCGCGAGTTCCAGGACTCGATCCGGGAGCGCAACCGCACGGTTGACGAAGCGGAGCAACTGGAGTTCCGGGTGGGGATCAACATGGGGGATGTCGTGGTCGAGGGAGAGAACCTGCTGGGCGAGGGGGTCAACGTGGCGGCGCGGCTGGAAGCATTGGCCCAGGTCGGCGGCATCTGCGTCTCCAAGAACATCCACGAAGCGGTTCACAAGAAGATGGAACTGGAGTTCAACGACCTCGGGCAGCAGAAGGTCAAGAACACCGTGATGCACGCCGTGGACATCTCGCTGGAGGGCATCTCCAAGCGCAAGCCCCCAAAGCCTCCGGCCTCGCCGTGGCAGAAAATCGCGGCGGCCATTGTGATCACCACGATCATCGTCGGCGGCGGGGTCTGGTGGTGGCAGCGTCCCGACTTCCAGCCCGCGGATCAGTCCAAGTTCGCCTTCAAGCTTCCGGACAAGCCCTCAATCGCGGTGCTGCCCTTCAACAACATGTCCGGCGACGCCTCACAGGATTATCTGGGGGATGGTCTTTCCGAGAACATCATCGCCGTGCTGGCCTCCTCTCCCAATCTCTTCGTAATCGCCCGCAACTCCAGCTTCACCTACAAGGGCAAGGCGGTGAAGGTGCAGGAGGTCGCCGAACAGCTTGGGGTACGCTATGTGCTGGAGGGCAGCGTCCAGCAGTCCGGGGTGAAGCTGAGGGTCACGGCGCAGTTGGTGGACGCCGTGGACGGCAAGCACCTCTGGGCCGAACGCTACGACCGCACCCTGGACGACCTCTTTGCCGTGCAGGACGAGATCACCGAAAAGATCTTTGAGGCCATGCAGGTTGAACTGACCATTGGTGAGCAGGCCCGGGATTGGAAGAAACACCTTGGCAGCCCTGATGAAATGCGTCTGACAATTCAGGGACTTCAGCGTTTTCTCACTTATTCCCCGCAAGGCCACAAAGATGCTGAAAGACTTTGGGGGGAAGTCTTCGAAAACAATCCGGAAATCGGCATGGGCAACCTGATGATGGGTTGGTTGCATTTTCAAAAAATTGTGATGGGCTGGACCAAAAACCCAAAGCAGAACATTGCCTTGGCACGCCAGTTTAGCGAAAAAGCACATTCCATCATGGGGGACGGCAATTCCCTCACCCTGCTTGCGCTTTTGGATGCAATGACCGGCAATTGTAAGGGAGCGATTGAAAAGGCTGAACGTGCCGTCGAGATTGATCCCTCTGCTGGGGATGCTACAGCCCTCGCGGGCGGCACATTATTGCAGTGTGGCCGACCAAAGAAAGCGGCTGCTCTTTTCAAGCTTGCAATTCGACTCCAGCCTTATCATCCCAAATGGATGCCAAATGGGTTGGGAAAGAGTTTGTTGGCCCACGGAGAATATGATGAGGCCGAAGAAGTTCTGTCAGCAATTATTCAATCGGACACTAAAAATGTTCATGAACGAATTAAAGCTTTAACAAGGTTGACCGTGACATCCGTTTTTAAGGAAGATTTTGAAAAAGCCAAAGACTACCTCAAGCAGTTGAAGAAGTTGGCCCCAAATTTCAGCATTGCAACGGCAAAAGCCAATGATCTTTCACGGGGAAAGATGGCAGATCAGGAATTCATGCAACGCTATCTGGACGCCCTGCGGCAGCTCGGCATTCCGGAGCAACCGCCGTCCGGGTAATGGTATTTTTAGGTTCTGTTGTTTGAAAACCGAGTTCTGTTAGAGCCAAACAGTCACTTTTGTCATGGCTCTCTGATTTTGCCTACATCGTTCAATACACACTGACAAAAATAACTGACTGGCTTTTAAGCGAATTTGTTTCTATTTCAGAAACAATTATTCCCCTTCAATCCTGCTGTTAAATTCCGTAATCAATTCATCAATTTTTTCTGCACTGGAAAAGATGTTTTTCCAATATGATTGATGATCGTGCCACTGCCGGTTTAAC
>LULX01000368.1_pt1 | contig 20177 bp, 20 predicted proteins | sample 729511 | NCBI WGS metagenome assembly LULX01 (sample SAMN03860278, study PRJNA289734) | marine metagenome | biome: seawater column; feature: ocean; material: water; isolation source: Red Sea water column Station 91 - depth 500m | place: Saudi Arabia: Red Sea | collected 2011-10-15 | depth 500 m
TATCCGTACTTATAACTATCCACAAGGCCGTATGACCGATCACCGTATCAATTTAACCTTATATAAATTAGATGCGATTATGGAAGGTGATTTAACAGAATTGTTGGATAGCTTGCATCGTGAATATCAAGCGGATCAATTGGCTCTGCTTGCTCAGGAAAATGGCGGCTAATGAATATTGCTCAAGCATTAGAAATCAAAGGCGAAATTGATAGCTACGAACGCCAAGAAGCAATATGGCTACTTGAGCATATCGTAGGAATCGGTGTTTTGGAGCTAAAGTTAAGGCTTGAGCATGAGTTGACTGAAATACAAGAACAAGCTTATTTAGATGGGCTGGCGCGTATTGAACAGGGCGAGCCATTGGCTTATGTTACGGGTTCTCAGCCATTTTGGACGCTAGATTTAAAAGTAACACACGATACTTTAGTTCCGCGTCCTGATACTGAAATTTTGGTTGAAATGGTGCTGAAACTTCCAATCAGTACGAATGCCAATATTGTCGACTTAGGTACAGGAACTGGTGCAATCGCTTTGTCGTTGGCAAGTGAGCGTCCGCAATGGCAGGTTACAGCAACTGATGTTTATCTACCGACCTTAGACGTTGCAAAAGAAAATGCGACTCGACATGGCTTAACGCAAGTCAACTTTGCCTGTGGAGCTTGGTTTGATGCTTTAGAACCTCAAGCATTTGATTTGATTGTATCTAATCCACCTTATATTGATCCTGAAGATGTGCATATGCAAAAACTCAAGTCTGAACCTGAGCGAGCATTAATTGCAGATAATCACGGACTAGCGGATATTGAAATCATTATTACTCAAGGTAAAGACTGGTTAAAGCCAAACGGTTGGATTGTGCTTGAACATGGTTATGATCAAGGACAGGCGGTACGTAATATCTTTGAGCAACATGGATTTAGTCAAATCCAAACCATTCAAGATTATGGCGCAAATGATCGCGTTAGCTTAGGGCAGAAATCAGGTTAATCTTCAATATATTGTTGAATTGCTTGCGCCAATTTAGCTTTACTTTGTTGCTCTAAACCATCCACAACACCGACTGCATCAACTTTATCGCGATTTTGACTGAGTTTAAATTTTCCAGTCATTTGCTGGATTTCAATTTCTATTCCAATGATGCCTTTGAGTTCTTCAGCGATATAGTCGCTTGGTGCATCAGACATTTTCCAAGGTGTAGCTTGTTTCGCCTCATGTGTTCGAGTCAGTTTTGCGAGAATACCGCGTAAGGATTTTTCATCTTCTAAAAAGCGAATAGCGCCATTGACGTGAACCACTTGATAGTTCCAAGTCGGTACGTGTTGATGGTGTTGTTGCTTGCTTGGATACCAGTTCGGTGAAATATAGCCTTGTTCACCTTGAAAAATGACAAGCACCTTTGTTCCATTTCTGATTTGGGTGTGTAGAGGATTATTTCTTGCAATGTGTGTAACGAGAATAGCACGATGATGTTCAGGTTCACGGAGCAGCTTAAATGGTAAATGATTAGCCCCTAATCCATTCGTGCTTTGGCTAACTAATGTCGCAAAGGGATAATTTTCAATGAGTTGGTAAAGCTTTTCATGATCTTTCTCTTCAAAAATCTCAGGAAGATACATTTTTAACCTCCATTTATTACGAATCCAAATTGCTTAAAAAACTCTTTTTGTTGGGGGATGACTTACGGTAAGTACCTGGGCTTACTCCACTCCATTTTTTAAAAGCGCGATGAAATGCACTTGGATCATGGAAGTTCAGCTCATCACTAATACTTTGAATGGAATCATTGGTTTTGCTGAGGCGTTCAATTGCAATATCGCAGCGGATATCATTTTTAAGCTGTTGATAGCTAACACCTTCTTGTTTCAAGCGCCGTTGAATCGTTGCCGTCGACATATTTAATTGTTGTGCGATATCTTTTAATTCAGCCCATAGTGAAGGCGGTTGTAACAGTAGTTGACGACGAATTTGTAAGCTTAAAGAATTTTCATTTTTAAAACGTACGATCAGGTTATAAGGTGTTTGACTCAGAAAATCTTTTAATGCCTGTTTATCTTTCTTAATTTTATGTTTGAGATAATGTGCATCAAATTCGATTTTATTCTGTTCCGCATTGAACTGAATGTCTTCGCAGAAGCGAACACGATAATCTTGTATTTCTACAGGTGGATGGCATCGAAAAGTCATACTTTGAAATGCGATACGTTGATCGCTCAACCAACACATCAAACTGTGCACTAACATTAAAAAAGTTGAATAGGTGAACATACGTTTAGGCTGTTCGTGATCGTGCAAAATCAAATAGGCTTTGTCACCTTGTTGAACAAGTTCACCATGAATATCATCTAAGATTAAACTCAGGAATCTAAGGATTTCTTTTATTGCTTGTTCTAATGTTTCAGCATTGAATGCGAGTTGAGCCAAGAGCTTATAACTGCCACGTCGCATGGGGTGTTGATCCATTCCCAAGAATTCATCATTCATGGTTTCTGCAAGTTCTACCCATAATTGTGCGCATTGAGTTACAGGAACACGCGCTTTGGTCGAGGTTAGCAATTCTGCTGAGATACCTGCACGATTGGCAATACTCACGATATTTAAACCACGACTTGCGGCAACACTTAACGCTTCACGGATTAAAGCATTAGAAATAGTATCTTTGGCCGAATTTATATCTAAAGGTAAGTTTTTGCTCATACAACAATGAAATACAGGAGAAAAAAATAGATTAAATGCTCAAAAGTTGCATTAAATTTGCTACTTTTTGGAATTGTATCGGAAAAAACTTCGCTTTACTCTGACTTATAAAAATTTATATCTTTAATTTGATAGGAAACGTAAATGAAAATTCAAGGAAAACATTTTGTCATTACTGGCGGTGGTTCAGGATTAGGTGCAGCTACAGCAGAATATCTAGTAGAAAAGGGCGCATCGGTAACGTTGGTGGACATGAATGCTGAAGTTGGAGAACAACAAGCTAAAGCACTAGGCGATCAAGCTGAATTCGTAAAATTAGATGTAACGGATGAGCAAGCCGCTGAACAATTTTTTAAAGATGTTGTAGAAAAGCATGGTGCACTACATGGTTTAGTTAATTGTGCGGGCATTGGCCCATCGGCGAAAGTTGTGGGGAAAGAAGGGGTTCACGATCTTGCGATGTTCTCTAAAACTTTACAGATCAATGTGACTGGTACATTCAACATGCTTCGCTTTGCTGCTGACGCAATGAGTAAAAACACTGTAGCTGAAGGTGATGAAGACCGTGGCGTGATTGTGAATACTGCATCTGTAGCTGCTTTTCATGGTCAGATTGGACAGGCAGCATATTCAGCTTCAAAAGGTGCAGTTGTTGCGATGACTTTACCGATTGCAAGAGAATTAGCACGTCATGCGATTCGTATTATGGTGATTGCACCGGGCATCATGGAAACACCAATGTTGAAAGGATTACCGCAAAACGTTCAAGATGCATTAGGGCAAATGGTTCCATATCCTTCTCGTTTAGGTCGCCCTGAAGAGTTTGCTCGTTTGGTTGCACATATTGCCGAAAATTCTTATTTAAATGGTGAAGTGATTCGTTTGGATGGTGCTATTCGCATGGCAGCAAAATGATGATTTCTGTTTAGCCTTACAAACAGATTTTGCTGATAGACCGTTGTAAAAGAAATTTTACAACGGTCTTTAATTTAGGTTCCAGTGCTTAGACTTGCCCATTTGATTATTTCATTTTAATGTTAGGTAAAAGATTTTATGTAGCACAATAAAAATAATCGAGTTTTGGAGCTTATTAATGCAATCTATAAAAACTTTATCAGTCGCATTTACATTACTTTTAACAGGCTGCGTTGGTAATATGAATCCAACGGGTAATATGACTCGGCCAAACTATCCATACTATACGACGCAACAACCGATAGCCGTTAAAAATATACGTGTACCCGCTGGCACGACACTTGTGTATGAGAAATATGCATTTAAAAAGGGTAAGCAAGAGCGTCTATTACCTGAAGATAAGCTCACAGATATAAAATTACCAGAAGGAAAAACAATTGTTTGGGGAGGTGTACCTGTCACTCAAATTTCTCGATTTTTTAATACAGAAATGCGGGGTTACTCAGTATATGCAGATTTCAATCTGCTTGAACTCAAGCAGCGGACGAAGTTTTCGCAGTTGTGGCAAAGTTGCAAGGATGACTTGGGAATTACGGTCAAAGATATCCGAGATTGGTCGTTTAATAAAAATAATATCACTGATGTAGAAAGTTGTAGCGTAAATTATCAACGATATTTCAAAGATGATGCTCAACAAAAGCAGTTTTTAGATACATTGTATTCTGAGTTAATGAAAGTTGATTCGCCATCATAACTGATGGTTTTACTAAGCTATTGCTTGAGATGAAATACTATTTCAGTGTTGGTATATAAAAGGGAAATGGAACAGCATTTCCCTTTTGAATTAGAGCTGAGCTTTTACTTCTTCACCAATCAAATAAAACGTTCCGCCAGCAATGTAATGCAGACTTCTTAAAGACTTATCGGCATCTTCAAAGTGCCAGTGTCCATCATGGAAAACGCGTGAATCTGCCCAAGCTGCAATGACTGAACCAATAAATAGATCATGGTTCTGTTGATTATGCGGTTCAGGGATTACTTTACAGACTAGCCATGCTATGCAGCCATCAACTAATGGAACTTCTAGATCATCTTTATAAAATAGCTCAGTTTTGCAGTCTGCTAACTTATCAGGATGATCAAACTTACTGATAGTGCCCAACTGATGCACCATATCAAGTTGAGCGAAACATGGAACTTGAAGTGCAAAGTATCCACTTTGTTCAACCAACTGGCGAGTTTTGGTACTTTTATCCAATACCACAGTGACCTTCGCGGGTGTTAGCTCTAAAGCACATGCCCAAGCTGCTGCCATAACATCAGTGTCTTGTTCATGTTGAGCTGAAACTAACACCGTAGGACCATGATTTAAAAGACGATAAGCTTTAGGTAACTCAACAGCTAATAGATTTTGAGTGTTCATACACTTTCCGAATATTTCTGAACACAACTATTGTTGCATAAAGATCGTTATGATTTACTCATTTTCCCAACGTTTGTAGGCACGATTAAAACTTGAGGTGGATGAATAACCGAGTTTTTTTGCAACTTCTTCTTTCGTGATTAACGGATTTAATAATAACTTACGCGCTTTTTGTTTACGCACGTCGTCATATAGACTTTGAAAGCTGACCGCTTTCTCTTGTAGCATCCGCTGTAATGTTCTTTTGGTTAAATTCAACTTTTGAGCCACTTGATCAATGCTGAGCAATCCTTCTATTGGATCATCAATCAAGCGCTTAACTCGATAAAGAATATCTTGTGTCGCAACTAACTCATCAAGTTCTTTTTGACAGAGCAATTTAAATTTTTCAGAGGTGAGAGGATCAGACATACTCAAAGGTCGATCTAAAAATTCGGTTGGTGCTATTAAACGAGTATGTGGTTGTTCGTAACGTATTTCTTCAAAAGTAGTATTCAGAATTTTATTAAAACGAGAAAAATAGGGCGGATATTTACATTGTAAATCAATGCTTGGTTTAAAATCAGGAATGAAAAATCTAACTAAGTGAACGAAGCCAGTTAAGAAAAAAATACAACTAAATTCATATGATCGAGTATCTGAAACATCAGTGAAGTTCAATAGAGATGGATCATAAATAATCGTATAGTAGGCTAAATTTTGTTCGATTTTGAAATCAAATTCTACAAACGAACATTGTAAGCTAACGAACTGATTAATCGTTTGAATTGCGTCATAGGCATTTTTGGATATTGCGACAGTAAATCCAAGTAAGCCATGAGAACTGATTTTAATCTGTGTTCCTGCGTAAAATCCAATGCCTTCTTCTTGTGTCAGTTCGATCGTACGCTCAATTACTTTTTTAAAAGAAGCGAGACTAATTTTATAACTTAGATCATTCAGCTTATCAATTTCTACACCAGTTCCCCAAAAGAGGGTTTCAACTGAAATATCCCATTGAGCCACGACCTCACTTAGTAAATGTGCATAAGAGCTACTTATAAAATGATGTTTATGATGCCGAGGAAGACTCATGATAGTAACTAAATTCCATTTTTAAACTGATCCTGCGACTTTGAAAATAATCCAGCAATGTGAATTTGAAAATGTACATTCATCGGAATTTTCGGATTCGAGCATAATTTTGGCGTCTATTGTTATGAATTTGGCGCAGTTTGTTTTAGTCTAAAATTCACGCAATATTTGTAGGGAGTATAATTTTGCAGTTCATTTGTATGTTTGGAATGAATCCGCATACAAATCGCACGGACTATATAGCTGTAATAAAAACGAAAAATGCTAGGAGCAAAACGTGAAGAAAAAATATTTAAGCGCTATGACGTTGATGGCGGGTATGCTGATGAGCAGTGGATCTGTAGTGCATGCAGGTTTATTCGACTTCTTATCACCAAAGGCATCATGGCAAAATTGTAATGTGAACTCATGTTCAGTCGGCGGTAGTACTTATGTTACCTCTAGTTATGCCAAAACAAAGTATCCAATCTTATTAGCACATGGTATGGCAGGTTTCTCTGCTGTTGGGCCTTTACAGTATTGGAATGGTATTACAGAGGACTTGGTTGGTAATGGTGCAAATGTGTTTGTCGCTCAACAAGCATCATTTAACTCATCAGAGGTACGTGGAGAACAATTACTGTTACAAGCAAAACAAGTTCTGGCAATTACAGGCGCTCAAAAGGTCAATTTGATCGGACATAGTCATGGCTCACAATCAGTTCGTTATGTAGCGAGCCTTATGCCAACTAAAGTTGCCTCAGTAACTGCTGTAGGTGGACCAACTAAAGGTTCTGATGTTGCTGATGTGGTTTATTCCATCACTCAATCACCAGTAGGGCCGATAGCAGCACCTGTTGTTGCAGCCGCAGTGGATGCTTTCTTTTCTTTAGTGGGTATTGGGTCTGGTCATTATTATGATCAAGATGCAATCGCAGGACTGAATTCACTTACAACGGCGGGTTCAGCAAATTTCAATAGTCGTTTCCCAGCAGGTGTTCCAACGACTGCTTGTGGTTCGGGTACTGAACTTGTCAATGGTGTTCGCTATTATTCTTGGGGCGGTACAGGGGTGTTAACCAATGTATTAGATCCTCTAGACTATGCTTTAGTCGCAACATCATTACTCATACGTGGTGAGAATGATGGCTTGGTGCCACGTTGTTCAAATCACTTAGGCACGGTCATTCGTGATAATTATAATTTTAACCATTTGGATGAAGTGAATCAGGTGTTAGGCTTGGTTGGTTTCTTACAAAATCCAGTCACACCTTATCGAACTCAAGCAAACCGCTTGAAGAATCAAGGTCTATAACTACTCAAATATAAGGGAGTATGGTTTTACTCCCTTTACCATATAACGGTTCACACAATTAATTATAAATAGAGCAAGGGATTATGAGCGGTAAATTTATAAATCATAAGACAATTATATTTGGTGTTATCACGAGTGTATTGCTCTTGCTACTGCTGATTTACTATGCATTTAAACCAGAAGCTCAAACTCAAAACCAAAATATAAATACGCAGGCAATACAGCCAGAAAACACAGTTTTAGAAAGTGCAACTGTAAACAATAAACAAGGAAAACTGCCAACCCTAGCAGCATCATTACAAGGTACAGAGATTGACTGTGCAATTCAGGTCGATGCAAATGGGAAACTCATTTTAACGGTTGGTATTCGTAGTTGTTTTGATTATTTCTTTTCAAGCTTAGGTGAAAAAACGGAAACAGAGCTTGTTGCAGATATTCGACAATACTTGCTCGCAACTTTGCCAGAGTCCGCTTCAAACTATGCAATTTATTTACTTGATCAATATGTTGCTTATATGCATGCACTACAAAATTTAAAACCGAATGCAGGCTTTAAATCTAATAATGTTGATGCTTTGCAAAAAGTCGTAGATCAAATGGCAAAAGCACAACAACAGTTTTTTAATACTGCTGAAATTAATGCTTTGTTTGGTAATGAGAGAAATCTAAATCAATTTAATCTTGAGCAAATGCGTATCCATGCCAATAAAAATCTAACGACACAAGAAAAGGCTACAGAGCTCGCGAAGTTGATTGATGAATTACCTCCAGCGTTGGCCGACGGAGTACGGGTTTCGATGCAATTCGCTGAATTGCAGCAACTTACGAAAGAAATCCAAGCAAAAGGCGGATCAGCTCAAGATTTAAGAAGTATGAGGGAAAGTTTACTTGGGCCTGAAGCTGCTGATCGTTTGGAAAAAGTTGATCAAGAAGAAGCAGTGTGGCAAACGCAAGTTAATCAGTATTTGTCTGCTCGGGATCAAATTTTAAAAAGTGATGCAAATGATGCCAGTAAACAACAATCTATTGCCGAATTACGTAATAGTTCATTTGGGACGAAAGAGGATTTATTAAGAGCTCAATCCTATGAAGTGATGCATGATCAAAAAAGTAAAGGATCATAATCAATCATTATTTCTAGCTGTAAGTGCTCTCCATTATATTTCCCTGAAATGAGTTGTAGAAATGGAGGGTAACTCACTTCAATAAAAAATATGAATTTGCTGTTTATTCGTATTTTATGCAATTTAACTTTCATAAAAATGCGCTGACACTTAGAATCTAATCTGTTCGGAACAGGCTAGAGAATTGTTGTGTCAAACCATTTAGAAAACGAATTTGAGCTAAGTAATGATGAAATGCATCTTTATAGTCGTCAGATTTTCTTAGATGGTTGGGACATTGAAGCACAAGAAAAACTCAAACTCGCGAATGTTTTGATTATCGGTGCAGGTGGCATAGGTTGTACAAGTGCTGAGCTGTTGGCACGAGCAGGTGTGGGTAAAATTACGATTGTTGATGCTGATACCATCGAGATGAGTAATCTTCAGCGACAGATTGCATTTACATTGAATGATCTAGGTCGTTACAAAGCAGAGATTTTGGCCAAGCATCTACAAACAATTAATCCGCATATACAAGTGAACTATCAAAATATACGTTTTGACCCAACGAATGCTGATGATTTAGTACAGCATCAAGATGTAGTTTTAGATGGTTGCGATAATTTTAGTACGCGTTACTTGGTCAATTCGATTTGTCGAAAATATCAAATCCCATTAATTAGTGCTTCAGCGATTGGTTTCGAAGGGCAGTTATTTATGGTTGATGCTGAGACCGCATGCTATGAGTGTCTATTTCCTAAAGAAAATCATGCAAATGAAGGGTTGCGCTGCGCAGAATCAGGTGTACTAGCTACCACCCCTGTCATTATGGCGTCATTACAAGCACATCACACTTTGTTGTTCTTAGGGCGTGGATTAACGCCACTTAAACAGAAACTCTTGCTTTGGAATGGTTTAAATCTTTCACAGCGTATTTTGCAATTTGAAAAAGATGCAAATTGTCCAGTTTGTCAGGCAACTTAATCGGTAAACGCCGTGAAATTTGATAAACTAAAACCATCTATGAGGCAATGAAAGATTATGAAAAGAAATATTTTATTCGATGGATTGCGTTCTGTTGCACGTATCGGTGAAACAGTGATGGTTGCAGCACAGGCAGGTGTAAAATACGCAACTGAAAAACCAAGTAACGCAAAACTTATGCGTGAGACTTTTGAATCATTGGGTTCTACTTATATTAAACTTGGTCAATTCATCGCAAGTACACCATCTTTATTCCCTCGTGAATATGTTGAAGAGTTCCAAGGCTGTTTAGATCAAACACCAACTTTGCCTTTTAGTTATATTCAACAAGTTTTAGCTGAAGAATTTGAAGGTAAGAATCTAAATGAAATCTTTAGCTTTATTGATGAAAAGCCTTTAGCATCAGCATACAGGTGAAGATGTTGTATTAAAAGTACAAAAACCTGGTGTGGAAACGATTCTATATACAGATTTAAATGTAGTTCATTGGGCAACAAAACTCCTTGAAAAGGCAGTTCCTAAAATCAAATTTGCCTCTTTGTCTGAAATCGTTGATGAAATCAAAACACGGATGGTACGAGAAGTAGATTTTATCGAAGAAGCACAAAATCTCGATGATTTCGTACAGTACCTAAATGTTTCTGGTAATCAAGCTGCAACTGCACCAAAGGTTTATCATCAATTCTCTACACGCCGTGTTTTAACGATGCAACGTTTGTACGGTGTGTCTTTAACTGATTTTGATGTTGTAAAAAAATATGCAAAAGACCCAACACAAGTATTGATTACAGCCATGAATACATGGTTTGGTAGTTTAATGTTATGTAAGAGTTTCCATGCAGATTTACATGCAGGAAATCTAATGTTGCTTGAAGATGGTCGTATCGGTTTTATTGATTTCGGTATTGTTGGTCAATTAAAACCAGAAGTTTGGACTGCATGTATGGCATTCATGGATGCTTTGCAGCATACCAATTACACGGCTATGGCTGAAAACATGCTTAAAATGGGGATGACGCATCAGAAAATTGATACCCAAGTTTTAGCTGATGATCTCGAGCGTTTATTTAGTGGTGTACTTTTAGCCGATCCTCAAGAGATTCTGACTTCAAATCCAGCTGATCTCAATGACATTATGATGGACATGATTGGGGTTGGTGAACGTCACGGCATCAAATTCCCGCGAGACTTTGCGCTATTATTCAAGCAAATGTTATATTTTGATCGTTTCATGCGTGTTCTCGCACCTTATACCGATATTTATGCTGACCAACGTTTGAAAATGGTTCACAATATCGAACCTGCTTCATTCTTGAAGCACTAAAAATTCTTTTAAATCCCCCTTGTTTCAAGGGGGAAATTTTATGTGATGTTGAGTTAATGGTGTTGGTTGTTTTACTTGGGAACGCCAAATCATTCAGCCTTTGATGTTAGATTTAACGATTTATAATGATTTAGATCAGGCTGCTCAGTCTGATGAGTTAGACGATACGCTGAATTATGCTCAAATTTGTGAGCTAGCTGCACAAGTGATCCAACAAGCAAAACCTAAGTTAATTGAGCATGCTGCTCAATTGGTTCTTGAAAGTTTATTTACGACTTTTTCTTCGATTGAATCTATTATTATCACTATTCGTAAACCTGCAATTATTGCTCAAGCAACTGCAGTAGGAATTCGCCTTGAACGCAACAGAAACGATTTTTGCGCTCGCACTGGCGAGTAATGTCCAACAACAACATCATTTCAGTTTTGCTTATGCTCAAATTAAGCAATTGGGTGATGTGAAATTTTCTTCTATTTATCAGATTCCATGTCGTGATGGTGTAGGTACTGATTATTGGAACTCCGCTTGTTTATTAACAAGTACCTTGTCTGTTGAGGACATGATTGAGGCATTAAAAAAATTAGAATTAGAATCTGGGCGTATTCGGCCATCGCATCATATTAGCTTAGACATCGATGTTATTGCATGGGGCAAAGATTTGAACCATATGCAATTTAATTCAAAGAAGCTACCATTAGCAGTAGATGTGAAAATTCCTTTAGTTGAATTATGGCAAGATGATGCGCTGAAATATAATGCAGAACTGCAATATCCTGTCATTACAATGTAATTTTTATTGTTTGTAACACCATAATAATAGGAATAATTTTATGAAAATTATTTTTCAAATTTCATTTTTAAGTCTTTTACTGTCTGGTTGTGCAGCTATGAGTGTTGATCAATGTAAAACGGCAAACTGGGCAAGTGTTGGTGAAAAAGACGGTTCTGCAGGACGAGAGTCAAGATTAGATAAATACTATTCATCGTGTCAGAAAGCGAATATTGTTCCGAATCAAGCGCTTTATGAAAAAGGTTATAAGCAGGGGTTAAGTTATTATTGTCGTCCTGAATCAATCTTCTATGAAGCAATAGAAGGACGCGGGAATTATCAAGTTTGTCCAATTGAAAAGCGTGATGCGTTACGTTCATATTACCAAGTTGCTAATGAATACTACCAAGCAAATTCTGAATTTGATCGCTCACAAAATGATTTCAGTTATTATTTGAGAGAATTAGAACGTAAAGATTTATCATCAAAGCTTAGAGATGACTATAAAAAGCGTTTATACGATTTACGCTCAAATAGCAGTAGAGTTCAATATCGTTATCAAGATGCTGTAAGGAACCTTGAACGATTTAAAGCAGAACATGGATTGAATTAATCTAATCCTAAAACCTATGGTGCTGCCATAGGTTTTTTTATAAATAGAACAATTGAAACACATACTCAAAGCTTAAGCAGTGTTTGAATATTCACATGAATTATTTAAAAGGAACGGCATGAAAATTAAATATCTGATATTGGGCTTACTTGCGTGTAGCGCAATGAACTCGGCGTATGCGATTGATCCCAAATACAGAGAATTACTAATCCAATCAGGTTGTACACAAGTGAGTGAAATGCAAGGTTGTGATATTTATAAAAGCAAAGGAGAAAATGCAACGTCGGGTTTCGTCACACCACAACCTCAACAAATGATATCAAATCAAAGCATTCATCAAAAAGATTGGGTTGCTCAAAAAGCTGATGGTTCAAAATTAGCAACCATCAAAATTGATGATGCAAAACGTGTATGGGTGAATAGCAAACGAGTGTTCTTTGTTAAAAAGGGCAAGGATCAGTTACAGTTCAAAAAAGATAAAATAACCTATGTGATTTTTACTGAGCAAAATAGATATTCGCAAAGTTATTGGCATAATCAAAAAGCAAACATGCATGGTAAGATTATTGTTAAATGATCTGTGATTGATTATAAAAAAGGGCGTTGTGTTGAAACGCCCTTTATCTTTTATAAATAGTAACTGGTTTTAGTCATGAGTTTAGAAATGGCTGTCATGGTGATACGAACAGGTACAGGTAAATCAACACCACCCGCATTGAGTGCTGTATCTCGATGATGAAGCTCATCTTCATTCATTTGTACTAAGATTTTACGTGAACGCTCATCATGTTCGGGTAATTGTTGAATATGATCTTGTAAATGTTGGCTGACTTGACGCTCTGTTTCTGCAACAAAACCTAAGCTATATTTATCGCCAGCAATTCCTGCAATTGCACCCATGCCATAAGACAATCCATACCAAATCGGGTTAAGTAGGCTGGTGTGACTGTCTAACTCTTTTAAACGATCTTCACACCAAGCAAGATGGTCTTGTTCTTCGATGGCTGCTTGTTGCATTTCTTCACGAACATGAGGGAGTTTTGCTGTCAATGCTTGTCCGTGATAAAGCGCTTGAGCACAGACTTCGCCACTATGATTAACACGCATTAAACCTGCAACATGACGAGCATCACTAACACACAGTTGTGATGGTTCATGATCTGCTGGATTACCGCGTTGAGCACTCGTTGCACCAGGAACTAAGCTGCGTAATGCTTGGTCAAATGAGTTAATCAGCTTATCTAGACCTGTATACTGACGCATAAGTTAATCCTCTAAAGTGTTTGGAACATTTGCAATAAGTGGTTTTAGCCGTTTCAACAACCAAATGGAAAAAAATGCACTTAAAACAGCTGTAATAATAAATAAGATTTTAATATCAATTTTTAAAATGCTTAAGACTAAAATTGAGAAAATTGCAGATGAAACCATAAATACAGCATTTAAAATATTATTCGCGGCCACAACACGCGCACGATGAGAGCGCGGAGAATAAGCCTGCATCATGGCGTACAGTGGCACGATATAGAAACCACCACTAATACCCAGTAGAGTGACTGCTAACATTACGTGATAATAGACTAAACCTTGAGTAAAAATGTCGCCAAGATTGAGAAGCTCACCCGTGCGTTCAGGAACAAAAGCAAGGCTTGCAGCTAAATAAAGTGCAAATACAGTCAGACCAACAGCACCGTAGGGCACCATCTTGATATTGATATCACTACCGCCAATCTTTCTGCATAGTAGTGAGCCAACACCAATTCCTACAGAGAAAAAGGTCAGTAATAAGCTCACCACATTTTCAGAAGCATGTAAGTTTTGCTGAGTGAGTTGAGGAATTTGGGTGAGGTACGTAGCGCCATAAAACCAATACCAAGAATTACCCACTGTGACGCTAATCCACAATAAGTTTCCTTCAGACGAGGCGATGACAGCGCCACCTAAAATCATACCGAGTAAAATTGCAATAGAAGTTCCCGACTGAAATAATGCATTACCAGACATTAATTCCTGAGGCTTTAAAATTTCAGGCAAGATGGCGTACTTAATTGGACCAAAGCAGGTTGAATGTGTACCCATAAGAAATAAAGCAAACAATAACAGCCACAAATTACCAAGTAAAAAGCCTGCTGTTCCGATGAGCATGATGACAATTTCTAATATTTTAATAAATCGAATAAGCTGAGATCTTTCATATTTATCAGCGATTTGACCTGCCGTTGCTGAAAAGAAAAAGTAAGGTAGAATAAAAAGAAGTGCAGCAAGATTATTTAAAGTACTAATGGGTGCGCTTTGTTGCTGAATCCAACCATAGGTAATGACTAAGAGTAAAGCTTGTTTATAAACGTTGTCATTCAGTGCCCCAAAAAATTGTGTGAAAAACATCGGAACAAACCGACGTGATGTCATTAAGTGGTCATCTTGTTTCATCGTGTGTTCACTTCATTGTGTTTTATAAAAAAATGTGACTTACTGTAAAAATACTACAAAATGCATGTATGATACTTTCAATGTTTGATTGGATGAAAATCAACGATTTGAAGAACTTTTCACCCATCAAAAAAAGATAAATTAAAAATAAGTTTAGAGTTTCACATGCCATCTAAAGCTAAGTTTAAACAGTCAACACTGGTTCATTCTATGCATTTAATATTTAAAATGCAGGGCTTTCCTAAACTTATTTGTAGTAGTTTTTTAATTAGTTCTTGTATATCAGTTGCTTGTGCTCAAGATCAGGTTTCTGATCTGTCGAAAAATGAAACAATTGAACAACCTACAACAACAGTTGATTCAGACACTGTACAAGAAACAACGACGTTTAATACTCAATTGGTCAATGCTTTACCAAGTTCGAATATCAATGTGCAAGATAGTTTGGACGCGTTAAAACAGCAAGAACAATCCGTAAATCAAATTAACGAATTGAAACCAATTCAGTTAGACGACAACTTAGAAGATTTACCAACGGTCACTGTTGATCAAAACATGGCAGACGAAATTTTTCGTGTTGCTGAAGAAGCAAAAAATGATGCGAAAAATTATCGTGATAATCCAACTGAAACGTCCGATGTATTGGTGAATGATGCTTCGCAGGCGGAATTGACAGAGATTACTAAAGCACCTGTGAATATTGATCAATTGATGCAGGAAATCCAAACAGACAGCAAGATTGTTGTTGAAGCAAATGAATCAGGGCGAACACTACCTGAACTGCAAGTCGATGATGATAAGAAAGATGAAAAAGTTGGCTTCTTTAAAAGAATTTGGAATCGTTTACATCCCGATAATCTACTCAATGCTGAGAAAATTCCCCGTATTTCAGCAGATGTTTCAGGTGCTCCTGATGTGTTGGCAACAAATATTAAAGCAAAACTTTCTACTTTTACCCAAGAGTCGTTTGAAGATTTCAACGTTGCATTACCACAGTTAAGATCACTTACAAATCAAGCAGCGCAAGCGGTAGGGTATTACAATGCTGAATTTAAATTTGAAAAAATGAGTGATAGCAAGGTTAAAGTCAATGTTACGCCAAATGAGCCAGTTAAAATCAAAGAGCAAAATATTGAGTTTTCTGGAGCAGGTGAGAATTTACCACAACTGCAAATTCTCCGATTGATTCCTGAGCAAGATGAAGGCGATATCTTTAACCACGGTAAATATGAAGAGACTAAAACCAAAATTGTCAGTGCCGCAACAGATAATGGTTTCTTTGATGCGTATTGGCGATTACACGATGTAAAAATTACTCAACCAGACAAGACAGCGGAAATTAACCTGAAATATGAGACAGGCGACCGCTATAAGCTTAAAAAAGTTGAATATCGGATGAGTGATCCGAGTAAGCCATTACCTCTAACACAAAAAGTTTTAGATAGCTTAGCTCCTTGGAAAGAAGATGATGACTATGCTTTCTGGCGTGTTAATGCACTGGCAAATAACCTTACCAATACCCGTTATTTTAACTACACCTTGGTCGATACGATCAAGCCAGACCCGATTCAACCTCCTCTAGAGTTAGCACCTGATTTACAGGCATTGGTTGATCAACAAAATATTCAACAATCACAGCTGATGAGTAGCCAACAGAAAGCTGATTTGGCTCGGCAAAAAGTCGTTTCTGCTGAAGAGGTGACTCAAGATGTTGTGGATGAATCACAGTTCTCTGGTGGCGAGTCACAACAATACGCAATCGCACGTGCAATGCCACTCTCTCATGATCACGATGATGAGGAAGAGGAAAGACAAAAACTAGAAGAACAAACGCGAATCGAGAAAAAAATTCCTGTTGTTGTGACATTGAACGCAGACCGTTTAAATAGTTTAGAAACTGGTCTTGGTTATGGTACGGATACAGGAGCACGTATTCGTAGCCAATATCGACGTGCGATTGTAAACAAGTATGGACATGCATTTGATGCCAACATCGAGGTTTCACAAATTCGTCAGTCAATTGATGGTCGTTATAGCATTCCTTACAAACATCCATTGAATGATTACTTTAACCTTGTTGGTGGTTATGAGCGTGAAGAGCGTGATGATATTGGTCCAGATGTAAATCTGCTTGTTGAATCTGCGGTATTGGGTGGTGAACGTGTCATTAAAAACCCACTCGGTGATTGGCAACATACGATGGGTGTTCGTTATCGTTTAGATAGACTCACGAAAAAAGGTGATGTTGATGTAAATGAGTTACCTGATGCATTTAAAGTATCAGGAATGGATTCAGAACAAGAATCTCTATTGTTTGGTTATGAAGCATCTAAAACCAATGCCAACTCACGTTTAAATCCAACCAAAGGCTTTAAACAAACCTACAAAGTTGAACTGGGAACTGAATCATTACTTTCTGACGCAAACATGGCGATCTTAACTGCTGGTTGGAGATTTATTTATTCACTAGGTGAAAACGATGACCATCAGTTTGTTGGTCGTGGTGATGCAAGTTATATTTTCACTGATGACTTTAATAAAGTACCTTATAACTTGCGTTTCTTCACAGGTGGGGATCAGTCATTACGTGGATTTGACTACAAGAGTTTATCGCCAGAAGAAGATGGTTATAAGATTGGTGGTCAGGCGTTAGGGGTTGGTTCCTTAGAATATAACTATCAGTTTAAAGATGGCTGGCGAGCAGCAATTTTTTCTGATTTTGGTAATGCTTACGATAAAGATTTTAACAATCCGACAGAATATAGTATTGGTGTTGGTATTCGTTGGAGATCGCCAATTGGCCCAATTCGATTAGATGTTGCATCAGGTATTTCAAATGATAACAATCCTATTCGATTGCATTTCTTTATTGGCCCACAGCTTTAATAAACTTTAAAAAATCCTTTAAAAGGTCAAACAATTTTCAGGTTGATTATGACGGAAGTAGAACAGCAATTAACGCCTCCAACTGGACCTAAATCAGAACGGCATATTTTCCGTAGTATTGTGCTGATTATATTTATCACGCTTTTACTATTGGTAAGTTCAGTGCTAGTAATGATGTCTACAGATAAAGGTAGCCGCTTTCTGCTAGATCGTGTACTTCAGACTCAACAAATTATTAAGTATGAATACGAAGGTGGGAATTTACTTTCAGGTATTATTTTAAAAAATGTACTTGTACAACTGAAAGCAGTAAATGTCTCAATAGATCGTGCAGATGTATCACTGGGTTGGCGTGCGATTTTAAATAAAGAAATACACTTGAGTCATGCCGATATCAAGAATCTGGTCATTATTAATAAAAACCCACCATCAGGTAAGCCGTTTGCTTTTGATGCAATTAAATTACCTTTTGTTCTGCGCGTAGATGAAGCGACCTTAGATCGTTTAGAAATCAAAACAACAACATCAACTGTTGATTTTAATGATATTTATTTAAAAGATGCATTATGGTCAGGTACAAAGCTGAATTTTGAAGATTCACGTATGGATATGGGCTACTTAGCCCTACAAAATGCCACAGGTGAAATGGACTTTAGTGGTAAATATCCACTGAATGCCAAAGCTGATGTGATCATTCCTGCACTCAATAGTCTAGATATTAAAACCATTAAGCTTGTTGCGACGGGTACATTGGATACCTTAAAGGCAGGCATTGCAACACAAACGCCTGATATGTTGACAGGTTGGGTCGTGGTTCATCCTGTACGTGATCATGTTCCCATGAATGGCGAACTATTATTTAAAAGATGACCTAAAAAATCAACTGAATATACGAGATTTTAATGGGCAACTCATGGATGGATCTGTTGCCTTAAATGGTTTGGTCAATTGGCATGAGCATGTTTCTTGGGATATTAAAGGTCGGTTAAGTCATTTGAATCCAAAAAATGAAACCGTACCCCAAGTTGCTCAAGACTTTTTACCACCGAATTTAGATGCGAATATTAGTTCATCGGGAACAATGGAAAAAGGTTTGGCATTAGTTGCTGAATTGGCTTTTGATAAATATGAAACATGGAATGTAAAGCTTAACCAAGCTGAAGCGAAGGACAAAAAGCCTCAACCGATGCTATTAGATGTTTCTTGGAAAAATATCGACCGTGCTGTTCCCTATATTGGTTGGTTAAGCAGTGATGAAGGTCAAACCAATATTGCCTTGAAAGAGGGTCAACAAGATATTTATCTATCGACAACTGTACGCCCGCATGAGCAAACAATATTACCAACAGGTAAGTACAATGCACGTCTTGATGTAAAAGGCAGTCTGTTAGATGTTGAAAACTTTAGTTATCAAGCTGCAAAAGGTAGCTTAGTTGGTCAAGCAAAAGTAAAACTCCCATCTGAAAAGCAACAACTTTCATGGCAAGCTCAACTCAAAGCAGAAGACTTTAATCCACAAACAGTTTCGGCTTCAGCACCCGTTAATTTGCTAAACGGTGAAATTAAAGCGACAGGATTTGCCAAGCCAAATCAACAAATTATTCAGTTAGAGCAGATTGATTTAAAAGGTCAGCTTGCTCAAGCGGGTAGTAATGAAACAATTGCTTTAAAAGGTAAAAGTACAGCCGCACTCATTTTCCACGATCAAAAAGCAGGTGGTGGCTTTAAAAGCTTTGCTGTGAACTATGACGGTTCATTGAATGCTTTAAATCAGGGGAATGGTTTATTAAAAATCGATATAGCTGGAACACCAGAATTTATTAAAGTGAATGAACTCAAACATGATGGCGTAGCAGGTAAACTGTTTGCTACAGGTTCAGTAAATCTAAAAGATAAATTAGGCTGGGATATTGATGCTTCATTAGTACGATTTAAACCACAGTACTTTGTTTCTAGTGTCAAAGGTGAAATTTCGGGTCATGTAAAATCACAAGGCGTTTGGTCTGATCAATTGAAACGTATTGATATTCGTCAGTTAAATGCAGCAGGTTTTATTAATAACAAACCTGTACGTGGTCGTGGAAATCTTACGTTATTACTTGATTCAAACCAAAAAGGCTTCTTGCCGCAACAGTTTGAAGCAAATGATCTGTTCCTTGCGTATGCTCAAAATCAATTGCAAGCAACAGGCAATGCTCAAAGCTTAAAAATTAAATTAAATTCACCTGCACTGTATGAGCTATATCCAGGTTTACAAGGCCGTGCATACGGTAGTTTAAATATCCAATCGCAACCGCGTTTGAAAGCTATAGCAAATATTGCAGTTGATGATTTTGCATTCAATGATTTGGTGAGTACTAAGTCTTTGCGCATCCAAGGTGAATTACCGACATCTGAAACAACGCCTACTTTATTGACTGCAAAAATTGATAATTTACGTAGTGGAAATAAAGAAATTGAAAATGCAGTTGTCAGTCTTGCTGGAACTCGAAAAGCACATCTATTAAAAGTTGAAAGTAAAAATCGCCAGTCAAATTTCTATGTTCAACTTGCTGGTGGTTTTAATGCAAATAATGATTGGTTAGGGCAATTGCAAAAAGGCAACTTTAGCTCACGTCGTGTCAACTTAGTGCAAAGTCAAAATGTGCCAATCATTTATACAAC
>LULX01001004.1_pt1 | contig 19950 bp, 12 predicted proteins | sample 729511 | NCBI WGS metagenome assembly LULX01 (sample SAMN03860278, study PRJNA289734) | marine metagenome | biome: seawater column; feature: ocean; material: water; isolation source: Red Sea water column Station 91 - depth 500m | place: Saudi Arabia: Red Sea | collected 2011-10-15 | depth 500 m
AGAAGTTGCTGGAGCAAGGAGCAGAATCGCTTATCATCCACTTTCTGCATTCCTACAAAAATGATATCCATGAACGAATCACAGAGGAAATTGCAAAAGACATCTGGCCAAATTCATTCATCACCCGCGGCAGTGCATTGGTTTCAGAATTTCGAGAGTATGAACGAGGAACAACAGCTGCAATCAATGCCGCAGTCCAGCCGGTGCTGCACCGTTATGTTGAAAGATTGCAGCAGCAACTGAAGGAAGAACAATATTCCAAAGACTTACTGGTGATGCAGGGAAACGGGGGTACAGTATCCTCAAACATCGTTTCCGAAGAGGCAGTAAAAACTGTTATGTCCGGACCGGCTTCCGGTGTGATGGCTGCGGCATATACCTCCATGCAATGCGGATTCAGCCATGTTGTGACTTATGACATGGGCGGTACAAGCTGTGATGTGGGCTTGATTGTGGATGGAATTCCACAGGTAACCTCTGAACTTGAAATCGAATACGCAATGCCCATTCATGTTCCGATGGTTGATGTACATACCATCGGAGCAGGTGGAGGAAGTCTGGCATGGGTTAACGACTCCGGATTATTGCAGGTTGGTCCGGAAAGTGCCGGCTCTCAACCCGGACCGATTTGTTATGGACGCGGAGGGAAAAAACCTACAATAACAGATGCTAACCTGGTTCTGGGGCGGTTAAATCCGGATGCACTGCTTTCTGTGGATACTCCTGTTTCTCAGGAATTTGTGCAGACTAAATTGATGGAACATGTTGGAACAAAGCTTGGATTAAAGGACGCTGAAGAAACCGCTTCTGCTATTATCAAGATTGCAAATATGAACATGGCAGGGGCCCTGCGCCTTGTTTCATTGGCCAGAGGATACGACCCTCGTGATTTTGCTTTATTTGCTTTTGGCGGAGCAGGCCCCTTGCACGCTGTTGCCCTGGCACAGGAACTGGGCATCCCCAAGGTTTTGGTTCCAATGCGTCCGGGGATCACCAATGCTGTGGGATGCGTGGTGGCTGATTTTCGACATGATTTTGTGAATTCGGTAAATGAACTGTTAGCAAATGTTGATATGGAAAAGGTTCATGAAATCTTTTCTGCACAGATAAGAGCCGGGAAAGAAATCATTGAATCAGAGGGCATCACAGTAGAGGAAATGATTGTTATTCATCATGTTGATATGCAGTTCCAGGGACAAACCCACATACTGAATTTCCCTGTACAGAACCCCAGAGTCAGCCGAAGTTCATTGCAGTCAGCATTTGAAAAAGCCTATTGGAACCGTTTTGGTGTGGAGCTTCCGGAAATCCGGGCGGTGCTGGTAAATCTGCACACCTCAGTTATCGGACGCCGAAAACCTGTTCCACTGACAACCCTTTTGCCAAAATCAGAGCAAAAAAGTCGGATTGATGACTGCATAATACAAAATCGTCCAGTCTGTTTTGAATCAGGCTGGCATAATACACAGATCTACAACAGAGAATTCTTTCCGCCAAATACAGAATTCACTGGTCCGGCAATAATTGAGCAGTTGGATACAACTATTGTTGTGGAGCCGGGAAATCATGTTGAAGTGGATAAGCAAGGCAACTTGATTATTTCTTTATAAGTAGGCTATCGATAAAGTAAATTTTATAAACCTTTATAAAAGTATCATACGAAATGACTGACAAAAATCTTGACCCCATCACCCTGACTGTGATTCAAAGCGGCTTGCAGCAAGTCTGCAATGAAATGGATCTTGCATTTGTGCGCTCAGCATTCAGCCCGGTCATCTCTGAAGCACTGGATCGCTCTGACGGCATTTACCACAAAGACAGCGGAGACCTGATCGCACAGGGAGAATTAGGCTTGCCGGTTTTTGTGGGTACAATGCAGTTCGGCACTCGATGTGTAATTGAAAGGGCAAAGGATCTTCAGCCGGGAGATGTGTATATTGTCAACGATCCTTATTTAGGCGGTACGCATTTGATGGATGTACGTTTCGTGAAACCGTTTTTTTACAATGGAGAGCTGTTCGCCTGGCTGGCAAACACCGGACATTGGCCGGACACAGGCGGTTCAGTTCCGGGGGGCTTTTCCGCAAATGCTACTGAAGTCGAACAGGAAGGACTCAGGCTTCCTCCTGTAAAACTCTACAAGGCAGGTGTGATGGACGAGGAAATACTTGCAATTGTCCTCTCCAATATTCGAATTGCTGACCAGCGTATTGGCGACATAAAGGCACAGGCGGCAGCGCTTTCTGCAGGAGAAAAGCGTTTCACAGAACTGATCGACCGCTATGGAGCAGACACTGTGAATGGTGCAATCAAGGAATTAAGGAGTCGCGCTGCGCAACAGATGCGGGCAAAAATCAAGGAGATTCCAGATGGTCTTTACCAGGGAGAGGCTTTTGTTGATTCAGATGGAGTTGTGGACGAACCTTTGCTAATTGACATGAAAGTTCGCAAGCAGGACACGGAATTATACTTCGACATGTCAGGATCAAGTCCTCCATGTCAGGGCCCGATGAACAGTGTAATTGCGACCACCAAATCCTCGGTTTATCTGGCGATTAAACATATTTTCCCGGATGTTCCGATTAACGCCGGAACATTTGATCCACTGCATATTGAGGATCCGGAAGGAACATTTTTATACGCGAAATATCCCCGGCCTGTTTCGGGCTGCGCGGCTGAAGTAAGTCAACGCATCGCGGAAGCAGTGTTCAGCGCACTGGTAAAAGCAATACCACAACAGCTTTTTGCCGCCCCAGCCGGCACCAGCGGTAATCTCTGCGTTGGAGGATATGACCCCAAACGTGATCGAAATTACGTGATGTACGTAATCAGTGGAGGAGGATATGGAGGGAATGCCGCAACTGACGGATTATCCAATGGATGCTCCACCATCGGTATTTCAAAAACAACCCCGGTTGAAGTAATGGAACAGTATTACCCGGTGCTGTTTGAAGAATATTCTTTACACGAAGGTTCGGGTGGCGCAGGAAAATCAAGGGGCGGCTTTGGAGTTAATTACAAAATAAAACTACGCAGAGGAAAGGCAAAAGTTTCCATGGTGATGGATCACGGACGTTTTGGACCCCAAGGTGTTTTGGGAGGCAAAGACGGCGGAGTGAACAAAGTCCGAATAGAACACAACGGCCAGACATATATACCTCCACACCTTTCCAAAGATCAGAATATTCTCGTTCAGGCAGGTGATACTATACGAGTTTCCACACCAGGCGGTGGCGGTTACGAAAATCCGTCCCTGCGCGACCCGGAACTTGTCTGGCAAGATTTCAAAAGGGGATATTATACTTTGCAGCAAGCACAGGAACGATTTGGTTTAGCACTGAACCATCATGAAAAAAATGTTGATCTTGAGGCAATTCGATAATTCAGGGGGTAATAGCATCCATAGAAAATTCATAATTCGTAATGCACTGCTCCAAAGTTGTTTTTAAAATACTGTCTGAATTCCGAATCCATCATATAAAAAACCACTGACATTATTGCAGAGTCTTTTTAATTCGACCCAAAACCTCAGTGAGTCGAATTCTGCTAACAGGTAATGCCATATCCGAATTTCCCATTATCAGCTCATAGGAACGTCCCGTCTTTTGTATTCGCTGAACGTGTGTCAGATTAACCACATGGGAGCGATGGATTTGGATAAATGTCGTTTCTGGAAGTCTTGTTAATGCATCCTTGAGCGATAGTTTGACTTCAACCCTGCGTATTGTTTCATTCTCTAATACATAAATTGAACAGTAGTGCTCCTCCACCGTGAAATGACTTATGTTAAAAGCGTTGATTGTCTCAATCTCTCTTCCTATATTCAGCACGAATGGTTGCGATTGAAATTGAGCCTCTTCAGATTTGGATCTTTCAACCAGGCGCTGCACCAAATCTTCATTGATAGCTTGGAGTTGCACACGTTCTGCGGCTATTGTGCGTTTAAGAAAATGTTGAACAAACAGAAAAGTGAATAGTCCCCAAATCGGAAACATCTTGATAAACCATTCCAATGGTATCCGGTCTTTTTGCAATGGATGCAAAGGTGTAAAATAATCCTGGAAAGGAGCGAGTAGCAGAAACCCCAAAATGAACCCTCCTAAGGAAATGCACCACGCAGTGGCCACCTTAATTGTGATAACTGCTTTCCATTTCTGAACAATACCCCGCAGGGTCAGTTCAAATAATCCCAAACCCATACAATATCCCGCGCCGATCAACAAAGCGTGTATTGACAATTCTACATAGTGTTGGCTTTCTGAGAAAAGCAAATGGAACGTTACGACACTTAAGGAAGTGAGCAAAAATAGGACAGAATAAAAACTGAGCCGTTCGCGTTTTGAGAATCCTATTGAAAGTGAGGAGTTCCAATAATCTGTAAGCGCTTGAATATTTGAGATACTCGAGAGTTTCTGCAAAGTCCCTTCTTTTGGTGGTGTTTCTACCGTCATCACTGCAGCACTATAGATATGGTAGCAATTTTTTTTTCCGACAAATTACCAGTTCAAGGACTAAATAAGCCATTTCCCGACCAAAAATACCCGTTCGTGAACTTCTTGACCCATTCATGAACAAAAACTTGCTTGAATTCATCATCAAAATAACAATTGAACCCATGGTTGTCAACTTTAGCATTGTTCAAAAGTGTTGCAATAATATTCTTTTATTTGGTAAATGTTCAATGAATACGCATCCAAGGTGTTCGTTACTTAACCCTGGCGATATTATTCAATTTGCCTGGAAATTTTTTACTTGGCGGCGGAGGCGGTATTGCCCTATTGTGCGGACTTAGCCGTCGCTTTTCTTGGAACGGTTTTCTGTTGACAGTGATGCTGTCAACAGCACCTGTTCCACTACTCATTTGGTTTGGCTGGATTCATGCTGAAGTGTGGCTCCAGGCTCTCAAGTGATATGTTGCACAACAAAGATTATGTGAACATAATTTAATTCTCATCAATAAGGAGGCAAAATGAAAAACACTAATACTTCGTGCGGTAAACCCAAAATGGAAGTGCGACTGTTGGAGCGGTGTTGGTTGAATAAAAACACTTCTATAGTTATGGCTAACTTGGAGGAAAGATGACTATGAAATCAGATCTAAAATCAGGGACAGGAATTAAGGTTCCTCCGCCTATAATATATTTAGCTGCATTGATTTCCGGAGTTGTACTTGATTATTTCTGGCCATATTTGCCTTTACCAGAAAACTGGGGAAACATCATTGGGGCTGTTTTAATCCTGGCCAGCATCCTGCTGGTGCCAACAGTTTTGATTAGATTCAAAAAAGTCGGAACTACTTTTGATGTGAGAAAGTCTGCAACCACATTAATCACAAATGGACCCTACCGCTTTTCAAGAAACCCTGCATATATTTCTTTGACTTTGCTTTATCTGGGGCTCGGTTCTGTTTTTAATAATGTGTTATGATACAATTGAAAATCTTACTTTAGGTGAAGCAGAAGACAAGTAACATTATAAAGTCTTCCATTCAGAAAAAGCTGTCAAAGTCTCAGCGCAGACCGTCATTTGCAGAAATCTGATCAGCCTCCAGTCCTCCTACACGCGGATGAGTACGGCCGCCTGTAGTCATCACCAGCCCGAATACTATTTCATTTGCTCTTGGCGCGTCCTGCACACTCACTTCCATTGCATCAAAGTGGCTGCGCACATAGGAGGCATTGATATGCGTAATCGGAATGTCAAGGGATGATCCGATACCACCGACTTTTTTGGCTGAAGGTACAATCGCCAGCGCACCTCCAAGAGCTTCACGCATGGCATAACCTCCGGGTACGTGCCAGAGCGCACCATGTTCCAGTTCTCCTGCTTCGCCCACAATTGAACCTTTGCCGTAACTTTGTATCTGGTCTGCACCTCCAAGCAGTGAGATCAATTGATTCGCCGCATCAAGTCCAACTGGCTTCAAGGCATCCATCATTGGTGTAATCTCTTCCACAAATCCGCCAGCATACGGATTTTCCAGAACGATCAGTATGGCCCCTTTTTTAATGGCTTCTTCGCGAACCGGACCTCCTTCATGGAAGATATTTTCCACATGTGTGACTATTTTTCTGACTTTTATCAACTCATCCATTAATCATCTCAGTTAAATTGTTTTCAATAATAAGTGTTTGTTTTTGCAGTGAAAGATAGGCCGAATTAATCTTTTCCTTACTGATCAACTCCCGTACGGTTTGTGCTCCACACTGAAGTGCCTGCGAAATTATTCTTTCCGGCAATTGCGGAACATCAACCGTAACAAGTCGCATGCCAAGATCAGAATCATCCTTCACCTCACAGGCAGGTTTCCTGACAATTCCCGGATATTCAGCATTCACATCATTTGCGATTAAGGTTGCTGCGGCATCCGCGTTTGCTGAGGACGATGCCAGTACAGTGACGGCATCAGCTATTCCTAAACTTTGGGAACGTCCTCTCCATCCTGAAGTTGCCACGCCACGAACAGGACTTTCATAAGGCAGGCAGACTTTTGTATTCAGTTCAGGAGTTTCCGTATTTTCAACAACTCCAATAGTAAACGAGTCTCCGTTATTCAACCAGAAAGAAATGTCGCCTCCATTGTTGACATACATTCTGCGAATACTTTCCAGACTGGTGTCTATTGAATTTGCTTCCAAAATCATCGTTTCCATTATTTCTTCTGCCACCGCTCCTGCTACTGCGGCCATTGGGGTGATAAATCTCATGGAACCGTTTACAGCGTTCAGCATTTTCCTTGCAATACTGCCGCGTGGCTCAGGATGGTTTTTACTCCATGGAAGCTTCAATAAATCCAGTTCTGAAACAAGTTCTTCCAGGACTGTACTCAGCCTTTTCGAAGCAGATTCATACAAACACTTCCGAATCTCTTCGGGTGCTTCAACATGTGCAATGATATCAATTGGTCCATGATGCAGGTGCAATCGGTTTTCTTGCAGTAGTAATTGGCATTTAAAATCTGAAAATTTTTCGAGTATTTCCTTCAAACCGTTTTTTGAATTATTTTTTTATGGAAAAGGCCATGGATTTTCTTCATTCCATTTAGAGATTTTTGCTTCACGTTGCTGAGTCATATCTTCCAATTTTATTACATTATTCATGTGACCTCCCAATGCCTGATAATCATTGAGCTTCATGGTGAATTCGATGGGTGCAACAATAGCAGGAGTGGGCACACTGCCGAATGAATTTTCAGGCATTTTTGTAACATCCACCATTACTGTGATTCCTCCGCCGGGCCAGACATACGCCGGTGCTCCACCGCAGGTTGTGCTGGTAAGAAGACCGCGCACGGAACGCGTCAACCGCACAGGGTTTTCTGTAACACCCGCCCTCAGGCTGCCTCCAGCGCCAGCCATGAATAGTACACTGGCGAGTGCAGGTTCGCAGTTTTCTCCAATTCGATCAACAACTACTTGAAGGACTTCCGGAATGGATTCTTCGCAGGGATTCAAATCTTCATCCAGCACATAATAAGCCGCATCTTCTCCGGTTGTGCTTACCATCAGCAATCTTAATCCCGGATACGCTGCTCCTTTTTTTATACGGTCTATGATTTCCAGCGGGTCAGAAACATCAGTGCCGCCCCAGCCGTGTCCGGGATTAGCGACTTGAAAATACCTCCCCGGAGTTGAGCGCCTACCACGCACACGTATTCCGGATGGTTCCATACCCAAAAACCGTCCTGCCTGATGTTCGGAAAGCATTCCGGTGATGTGTTCATCCACCACAATCACTTCATCTACATGTCCGAACCATTGCTGTGCAAAAATTCCTATTGTTGCTGAACCGCAGCCGACACGCATCCGCTCTTCCTGGTTCCCGTCAATTATGGGTGCCGAACCTGCCTTGACAACCAGTTTTGATCCATTATCCACTTCAAGTTCAACCGCGTTCCTGTTGCCGAGATCCATCATCATTTCGCAGGTAACCCTTCCTTCCTGTTTGCTGCCTCCTGTTAGATGGTGTACGCCTCCAAGTGAAAGCATCTGGGAGCCATACTCTGCTGTGATGACGTGTCCGACCTCCTCCCCCTGGCAGCGTACCGAAGCCTGTTCCGGCCCAATGTATCTGTCCGTATCTATTTTGACTTTAAAACTGCAGTAGCTGAAAATGCCTTCAGTCACTACAGTGACCAAATCAACATCGTTGTGACTGCTGCCTATTATGAAAGGGGCAGGTTTGTAATCCGGATATGTTGTTCCTGCTCCTACTGCAGTTGGAAAAATTGTTTCCGGATTGAGGACAGTGCCATCCCAGACTGTGGATTGTTCTCCAAATGGGACTAAGGCTTGATTCTGGTCAACCACTTTTTGGGTGAGAATCACCGGATCCATCCTCATCAGTTTTCCGTCAACATTACCATAACGATCACAGGACCCTGTTTTCCCAGGACTGATCCTGCACAGAATAGGACAGGCATCACAGCTGACTTTGGCGGTCGATGAATTATTTTCAGCTGAATTACTCATTAGCTTTCACGTTTACAGAAGTGCAATCAAAAAGCGTTACGCTAAAAAATGGGGCAGGTTATTAAAACTCACTTATGATGTTTGATTAGGTTTTGACTTCAGACATTCGCGTTATTTTTTTCCGGCCTGTTGCAGCGTGGAAAAAACCCGGTCAGGCGTTGCCGGCAAATGATGGATTGAAACTCCGGTGGCATGTTTAATTCCCCCAAGGATTGCAGGCGCAGTTGGAATCAATGCATGTTCACCAATTCCTTTGGCTCCATAAGGCCCAAGCGGTTCAGGATCTTCAATCAGGATCACCTCAATTTCAGGCATATCTCCCACTGTAGGCATCAGGTAATCATGAAAATTTTCACTTACTCCCTGGATGTACTCCTCCATCAAAGCCAGCCCAAGTCCCTGGGCAATGCCCCCATGTATCTGACCTTCCACCTGAGTAGGATTTATGGTCTTTCCCACATCATGCGCGGCGGCAATTCTGAGGACTTTGGTTGTTCCCAGTAAAGTGTCCACTTCTACTTCCGCAATCTGTGCACCAAATCCATAAGTTGCATAGGGACTGCCCTGCCTGTTTTCATCAAGAGGTGTGGTAGGAGGATCAAATGTTCCTTCGCCGGTAAGCACATCACCGTTTTCCTGCGGCAATATATCAGAGAGAATTATCAGATGCTCGCCAGACCCGTCCTTTGCAGTTAACTTTTCTCCCTCGATGTGAATCGTTGCCTTATCAGAAACTTCCGCAAGATGAATGATTTTTGCTCTTAAATTTTCTCCTGCCAGTTGTGCCGCTTTTCCGGAAACAAAGGTTTGTCTGGAAGCAGAAGTTTTCCCGGCATCCGCAGTCAGGTCGGTATCGCCCATCACCAGATCAAACTGAGCTGCAGGTATTCCCAACGCGTCCGCACAGATTTGAGTCATGATTGTGTTTGCTCCCTGCCCGATATCCATCGCGCCGTTATACAAAGTGATTTTCCCCTCTGCATTAATTCCAACCCTGATAGTGGATGGATTAGACATTGAAGTGTTACCGCATCCATACCAGACAGATCCACTGCCGACACCTTGTGTTTGTACGGTCACCTTTCCTGAGCGCGTTTTTTATCCTGAACTCAAGCGGGTCCATCCCAATCTTTTCCGAAAGGGTGTCCATCAATGCTTCATGAGCAATAGCAGCCTGTGGGGTGCCAAAACCACGGAAAGCCCCGGAAGGTGATTCGTTGGTGAACAGGGCTCGTGTTTTGGAAAGCACATTCGGCACAAAATAAGGTCCTGTGCAATGTATAGGAACCCTGTCCGCGACAGTAGGCCCCCATGAAGCATATGCTCCGGTATTAAAATCTCCATGAAATTCAAAGGCGGTCAATTTTCCTTCACTGCTGCAACCGGCTTTTGCCCTGATGCGCACCGGATGTCTTTTTGTGGTGGAAGCCAGTGATTCAGGACGTGTGTAAACGCATCTTACAGGCCGGTCCAGAATCCATGCCGCAACTGCCACCAGAGGCTGAACTGACATATCCAGCTTGCCTCCAAACCCCCCACCTACAGCAGACGGAATAATTCGAATTTGTTGTTCATCAATTCCAAGTACATGTGCTACTTCTGTCAGGTCCATGTATGGTGTTTGCGTGCAGACGAATAATTCAAGCCGATCACCGATTCTGCGTGCATATCCTGCTTCAGGCTCAATGTAACCGTGTTCAATTGCCGAAGTAGTCCAAAGACCTTCTGCTACAGCATGTGAGCCTGAAATTCCTTTTTCAACATCACCTTTTTTAACAAAGCCCCTCGACAAAGTATTGTCAGGAAATTGATCCTGTACAGGATCCAGGTTCCCCGCAAGAGCACCATCCAAACCGCGTACTGCTTCAGTCGGATGCCAAACCAAGCCTAAGTCCTGTTCGCTAACCGCCTCCACGCTTGCGCGATCACCGACTAACGCGACCACTGCCTCTCCCCTGTAGCGCACATGATCCTTTGCTAATACCGGCTGATCCTTGATGTCAGGATAAATTCCGAAACCATTGTTGCCAGGTACATCATCCGCGGTAAGCACCTTGACCAGCCCCGGATATTTCTTCAACACCTGTTCCGGATGATTGAGCGAGAAACGCGCGCGCGCATGAGGAGAACGGATTGCGCGGAGCCAAAGGGAGTCTTCCGGAGCAGTATCTGCTCCAAAGATTTCCTCTCCTGTAAGTTTTTTGTGACCATCGACTTTCACCATGCGTGAACCTACAGCATTTCCTGTTTCCGGAACGGAAATAAGATTCTTATTTTTTCCGGAATTGATCACAGCCTTAACGATTTTTGTATATCCTGTACAGCGGCACAAAACACCGCTTAATGCTTCAAGTACCTGCTCTTCAGAGGGGTTAGATACCTGATCCAATAATGACTGTGCCGCCATCAGCATCCCTGGTGTACAGATGCCGCACTGCGCCGCCCCTTCATCCAGGAATGACTGTTGAAGTGGCGTCAGTTCACCATTTCTTGAAAGACCTTCAACAGTACGGACATTACAGCCTTCCAGCTGTCCTGCTGCAGTCAAACAGGCATAACGCTGCTCTCCATCTATCAGGATGGTGCAGGCACCGCAATCTCCAGCGTCACACCCCACCTTTGTTCCAGTCAATCCTAAATCTTCACGAAGAACGTCAGAAACCCTGCGTAATTGATTTGAGTTAATAGTTTGAGGGTTGTTATTCAGAACAAATGATACTTTTTTGTTTTCTGCTGTACTCATTTTTTATACAACTCCTTTTACAGCGCGAAGAACCAATTCCGGGATTACGGCGTTTCGGTATGCCGCAGATCCGCGGACATCATCAATAGGCTCCAATGTATCCAGATACGCAGGCTTGATTTCCAGATCCTTGAGCTTTTGACCTTGAGCTTCCTTTTCCAACAAGCTCAGTCTTTGAGAAACCGCGGAGCATGCACCTACTGCAACATTCAGCTTCACAATTTCCCCTGGTTCGTTCAATTCTGCAACCACTCCAACCATAACAATTGAAATTACCAGAAATGCGCGGGACCCCAGTTTTTCAAAATTTCCATGCGCGTCTTTGCCAGGATGTGGAATCAAAATTCCGGTAACAAACTCATCATTTTTTCTGGCAGTTTTCCTGTTCCCAAGAATAAACTCTTTCAGGGGAAGTGTTCTTGTTTCATTTACAGACATCAACTCAACTTTTGCATCAAGAGCCATCAGATTGGGAACGCTGTCAGCTGCAGGAGAGGCATTACAGATATTACCACAAATTGTTCCTGCATTTTGGGTTTGGACTCCTCCAATTGTTTTCACTGCTTTTTTCAACCCGTCAAACGCCCTGGGCAGTTTTGCCTTAACAACATCAGTCCATGTTGTCAACGCCCCCAGATGTATCTCAACTCCGGTTTCCCTGATGGAACGTAATTCCCTGATACCTGTCAAATCCATGACTTTTTCATTGAGATGTTTACCAACTCGTGCCGGATAAAAATCTGTTCCTCCTGCCAGTAAAGTCCAGGGATACTCACTCAAAGCAACAAGTCCGTCATTAAGATTGTCTGGTCGATAATAATCTAGCATTTGCAAAAGTTAATGTAATCAGTTCTGAAAAAAATCCTTTAATTGTTATATACATAGTGTGTTTTTACCTGCCGCACAGGGTACATCAAGAGGGCTGATTTAACAACTTTAAATTGACAGATTGTAAAATCAGACTCGTTTGATTTACAACTGTGATGCTGACTAAATAATAAATTTTCAATACCGGACATAATTCCAATTTTTTCGGCTATAACTCCTTGCCGGAAAAAATAATATCCTGTAGTATGCAAGCAATTGAAGCTACCAAAATTAGTCTGCAAATTCATGTTTACCCACCTGCACCTGCACACACAATATTCCCTGCTTGAAGGAGCAATCCGCATAAAAGATCTTGTACCAGCACTAAAAGAAGGTGGCTTTGAATCCTGTGCCATTACCGATCATGGAAACATGTTTGGCGCAATCGAATTTTATCACACTTTGAAAACAGCAGACTTGAAGCCGATTATCGGTGTTGGCGCGTCAGTGATTGAAGAAGACTCAGAATTCGAGACAAACGGTTCCGCTAGAAATATAACTTCGCCGGGACAGATTCAATTACTTTGTCAGAATCGTGAGGGCTATCACAATCTCGGTATGTTGGTGAGCCTCAGTTATACTGAAGGGAAAGTCAATGGAATCCCGTGCATAAATCATCAATTACTGAGGAAATATAATGATGGTTTGATTGCGTTGAGTGGTGGAATGAACAGCCAAATAAACCGGTATTTGCTTGACGGATGTTCGGTAGACGCACGTCGTGTTGCACGCTGGTACCGGAACGTATTTGGTGATCGTTACTATATTGAGCTGCAAAATACCGGACTTCCGGAACAGACAGAACTGAATAATCAGTTAGTTACGCTTGGAGACGAGCTTGACATTCCTTACGCAGGAACCAACGACTGTTTTTATCTCACTGAGGAAGAAGCAGAAGCACAATACATGCTGTGGCTGATGGGCATGCAGCGTAGAGTAACCGATGAAGGTGTCCCTGCTCAGCAAGGGAATCAGCGATATTTAAAAAGTTCAGATGAAATGCTGTCTGCATTTTCTGAGCTTCCACTTAATGCCCTGGAAAATACCAGTAAAATTGCAGAACAATGTGAACTGTCGCTTGAAAATAATAAAATTTTTCTGCCGCAAATCCCAACAAAGGAGTATGAAACACTTGACTCAAAGCTGCGCAATGATGCTTTAAAAGGACTGGAAATACGCCTGGAAAAACTGTTCGAGCAGTACGCACCTGAATGTTCATTTGAGGAATTTAGAAAACCATACGATGAACGCTTACTTTTTGAGCTGGATGTAATAATCCAGATGGAATTTCCGGGATATTTTTTGATTGTTTCAGAGTTCATAAAATGGTCAAAGGAGAACGATGTCACAGTGGGTCCTGGACGCGGTTCCGGAGCAGGTTCACTGGTCGCCTATGCATTGCTAATTACTGACATTGATCCACTGCGGCACGGTTTGCTTTTTGAGCGTTTCCTGAATCCTTTCCGTGTCAGTCTACCGGACTTTGACATTGATTTTGATGTGGAAGGCAGAGAAAAAGTGATCGAACATGTTCGAGAGAAATATGGTGAAAAAAATGTCTGCCAGATTTCTACTTTTGGTTCCCTGAAAGCAAAAGCTGTTGTAAGAGGTGTGGCAAGAGTACTGGATTTCCCATATTCCCAGGCAGATAAAATCGCCAAATTAGTTCCAAATGATTTGAATATTACACTTGATGACGCAATTGACAAAGTGCCTGAGCTGGCTTCGCTTGCAACAGAGGGAAGTGATAATGAGCAGCGATTGATAAAGTTCAGCAGACAACTTGAGGATTTAAACACTCATTTGGGAACACATGCCGCGGGAGTGATAATCATGGACCAGGATATACGTGAAGTGATGCCTGTCTGCACAGGAAAAGACGGTACTTTGCAGTCAATGTATCCGATGAAATATGCCGAAGACCAGGGAGCGGTCAAGTTTGATTTCCTTGGTTTGCAAAACCTTTCCACCATAGACAATACCCTTGATTTAATCAGCAAAAGCCGTCCGGATTCACATGTAATTGATATCACTCACATTCCAATTGATGATAAGTTAACCTTCGATTTGCTGTGCAGCGCGGACACAGTAGGTGTTTTCCAGCTTGAATCTTCAGGCATGAAACGGCTTGTGGCAAACATGCAGCCCTCATCATTTGAAGACATTGTGGCAATCCTGGCACTTTATCGCCCAGGACCTTTAGGTTCCGGAATGGTTGAGGATTATGTGCAATGCAAGCATGGGCGCAAAAGAGTTGTGTATCCCCACCCACTGATGGAAGACATTTTGAGAGAAACATACGGTGTGCTTGTTTATCAGGAGCAAATCATCCAGTGTGTACAGGTACTTGCAGGATTCTCATTGGGACAGGCGGATTTACTGCGCCGGGCTATCGGCAAAAAGTCACCTGAAATTCTGGCAGAACAAAGAGCTCAGTTTGTGGAGGGATGCCTGAAAAACTCAAATTTTGTAGAGTTGTGCCCACAATCCAGCACACCTGAAGAGAAAGCAAACGAGATATTTGACACAATATATTATTTTTCAGGATATGGTTTTAACAAATCTCACAGTGTGGCATACGGATTAATTTCTTATCAAACTGCTTATCTCAAAGCACACTACCCCGTGCAATTGATGGCCGCGTTGTTTAACGGATCAATCAGTAACCAGGACAACATCATCAATTACATCAGTGAATGCAAGGCAATGGGTATCAGGGTGCTTCCTCCCGATGTTAATTACAGTACAAAGAATTTTACTGTAACAGCCACAGATTACAGGATTTCCTCAAGAACAATGGCGCATTTTGAACGTGACTTTACGGGCACAAAAACTGTAGCGGAAACGATCCCTTCAGAATGCCTGGTCCCACTGAGGGATTCAATGAAGCTTCAGACATTGCTCCACAATCGCTGGATTTAAGTCCAGAATCCCCTTTTGCAGCATGGTTACGTCAGGAAGCCAGAGTTGAAGGCATACGTTTCGGATTGAATGCTGTAAAAAATGTCAGCAGCAAAGCGGTTGATGCGATAATGAAAGTACGCAGTGATCATGGAGAAATAACTGACTTTATGGAATTCATGAAGAAAGTTAATTTAACTGAAATCAACAAAAGAATGTTTGAGACACTAATCAAATGCGGGGCATTTAATTCTCTACATGAAAACCGCGCTCAGCTTGCTGCCGCGCTTGAAGGTGCTTTCCATTTGGCCCAGGAATTTCAGCGTGCGGAGGATGCTTCACAAATTTCTTTGTTTGAATTATTGGATACAGGTGACGTAAAAGCAACCGAAACCAGACTTGAATTCCCACAAGTCCGGAACTGGCCTAAACGTGAGCGCCTGAATCAGGAAAAAGCAGCATTGGGTTTTTATGTTTCAGGGCACCCCCTTGACAGTTATAACTCAGAAATGAATAATCTGGCAACTACAACTGCTAAATTAAAAGATGGTGCTCACGAGGAAAAAGAAAAAGTTTCCTTGATAGGAATTATTGTCAACAATATCATACGCATGAATCAAAAGAATGAAAAGTTCGCCATCGTCACTTTGGAAGATACGAGAGGAACAATCGAGTTCCCGGTTTTCGCAAATGTTTATGAAAAGGATGGTGAATTGCTTGAAAGAGATGAACCTTTGCTGATCACAGGAAGGGTTAATTACCGCGATGAAGAAGTAAGTCTGTACACGGAAAATGTGCGTCCCTTAAGCGAGATCAGAGAAGCTGAAGCAAAAAGTATGCGGATAAAAATTGGTCCGGAACCATTAAAACAGGAGTCAATAAGTTTACTGCGTAACACAATGCAAAAATACTCCGGAGACAAGTCTTTTACATTTTCAATTCAGACACCGGAAGACACTTCAGTAACCATCACTCCGGAAGAGAAAATTGATTTTACTCCGGAATTGATTGAAGAACTGGAGGAACTTCTTCCTGAGCAACAATTGGAATTTAGTTATTCTTCACCAGGCAAGCTTCAGTAATTTGTCCCTTGAATCCATGTCCTATTATAACCTCGTTATTTGAGAATTAATTTAATAAGCTATATTCGCAATTCTCACTGAATAAATCACAAGTAAACATCAGATCCAAACTAGAATCTTTGCTGACATTTAACTACAAATGCAGTCTGTGTGACACGAGATATGAAATCTCTCCAGAGCTAATGCTGTGTCCTGACTGCGAGGCCAGTCAAGAAATCGGACAGCCTCTGAATGGGGTGTTGGAAGTGGAATTGAATGGAAATCCAGACAGCAATGATCCTCTTGATCTTCTTCCGGTAGAACGAAAGTATTTTCCGGATATTCCAGTTGGGAACACTCCTCTGTGGAGCCCCGAAAGACTTCTGGGAAAACATGGTTTTCCTGAGTTGTTTTTAAAAGATGATGGTCTCAATCCAACAGGCTCTTTCAAGGACAGGGCCTCATTCCTTGTTGCAGCATTTGCACGTAAACATGACATTAATGAAGTAGTTGTTGCTTCTACCGGAAACGCCGGTTCTTCTATGGCAGGAGTAGGCGCAGCGGCAGGACTGAAAGTTAAGCTATTTTTGCCAAAGACTGCCCCTCCGGCCAAGATGATACAGTCCCTGCAATATGGCGCGGATCTGGTACTTGCAGAGAAAAATTATGATCATGCATTTTCACTCTCACTGCAGTATTCAAAAATCCGAGGAGGTATGAATCGCAACACTGCCTACAATCCAATGACGATTGAAGGGAAAAAAACCGTATCAATTGAAATTTTCAATCAACTAGGCAAAGCGCCTGATCATGTATTTGTCAGTGCCGGAGATGGAGTAATTTTGTCAGGACTATACAAAGGATTTCGGGATCTGCATCAGCTTAAACAGATTCCAGGAATTCCTGTGATTCACGCAATACAGGCCTCCGGAAGTAATGCGATTTGCAGGGCAATGGATTCCGGAGTATATGATTTACAGAATGCACAAACTGTAGCCGACTCAATTTCTGTTGATACACCAAGCAACGGGTTACTTGCTGTAAAAAATCTTAAAGCATACGGAGGGCATTGTCTTACAGTGACAGACGAAGAAATTCTCTCCGCGCAAAAAGAATTATCATCTGACTGCGGACTTTTTGCTGAGCCCGCGGCGGCAACAGCCTATGCCGGTTTTCTTAAACAGAAACCTTTTCTGGAATCAAGCGCATCCTGTGTAGTTCTGCTGACAGGTAATGGGCTGAAGGATATTAACTCTGCCTCAAAAAATGTTGTTACCCCCGACAAAGCCATAAATTCGCTTGATGAACTTACATAGAATTCATCTGCTAACTTCCTAACTTTCAAAAGAAACATGATTGACCTGACAAAAAATGAAGAAAAAATAAATCAAAACATACAGCATTGCAGGGAGCGTAACATAAAACTTCCTACATTCGCACAAATGCAGAATCCGGAAACAATTCCTGATGAAATTAAGGGTAAATTAAAAAACATCAGTTTGTGGGAAACTGATCCAAATAATTTATTCAGAATCACCTGGAAAAATGCACCTGTTTCCAAAGGAGGTGGATTTGGAAATGTGAATTATATGTTAATTCCCAGTGAATTATCCGGAGTAAAAGCCAAAATAATTGCACTTGTAGGTAAGTGGTTTCCCACAGGCGCTCACAAAGTTGGAGCAACATACGGATGCCTTGTTCCTGCTTTAACCACAGGACAATTCTGTCCGGGAGAAACCAAAGCTGTATGGCCGTCCACTGGAAATTACTGCAGAGGCGGCGCCTATGTTTCTTCTCTGCTGGGCTGTGATTCAATTGCTATTTTACCTGAAAACATGTCACGTGAGCGTTTTGAGTGGTTGAAGAATATCGCCGGAGAAATAATCACTACCCCGGGAAGTGAAAGTAATGTGAAGGAAATCTTTGACAAGTGCATCGAGTTGAATAATACCAGGAATGACATACTGATCTTCAATCAGTTTGAAGAGTTCGGCAATCCCCTATGGCATTACATGGTGACCGGACCTGCCGCGGAAGAAGTGCTTAAGAAGGAAATGGGGCCTAATAGCAGAGTTGCCGGTGCAATTTGCACATCAGGCTCAGCGGGATCAATGGCATTTGCATATTATCTGAAAAATAAATTTACAAACTCAAAGATGGCAGTTTCCGAAGCCCTGCAGTGTCCAACATTGCTGAACAATGGATTTGGTGATCATCGCATTGAAGGCATTGGTGACAAGCATGTGCCTTGGATACATGATTGCAAAAACACAGACCTGGTGATGGCCATTGATGATGAAGTTGCTGTGAGGATGCTGAGACTGTTTAATGAAGCCGTTGGCAGGGACTGCCTGGCACATTATGGGGTTGATCCGGAATTTGCGAATCAATTAGATTTACTTGGAATTTCAGGTATCGCAAATATAATCAGCGCCATCAAATACACAAAATATTTTGAACTGACTGAAGATGATTACGTGGTAACAATTCTCACTGATTCAATGGAACTTTACGGCTCGCGTCTTGAAGAGCTGACGGCTGAGCGTGGTGCTTACAGCGAAATTGACGCACACAAAGACTTTCAATTGCTGATGGACACTAGTATCGAAAACATGCTTGAGCTGACTCATTATGAAAAGAAACGAATTCATAACCTGAAATATTTCACCTGGATTGAACAGCAGGGAAGGGAACTGGAAGAGTTAAACCGGCAGTGGCACGATCATCAATCATATTGGAAAAACATCTTTTCCAGTGCAGAAAAAATTGATGAATTGATTACGGAATTTAACAGCAGGATCTGCCAGCAAAGTCAAAAAGCCACGACAAAAGTGTATGTGTGGCTCTGACAGTACTTAGTTGACGAACACCAGTACCTGCAATTATCATCAGCCTGACGTCGATTGCTCCGGAACCCCTGCCTGACGCAGCGCCTCCACGTAGCGTTTCACGAAATCCTGATCCGTCATCTTCCCTTTGTAGAGGTTGTACGTTTTTGCCTTGGTCATGTTGAACCCCGGATCAAGCTCCAGCAACTGGCCGACGTACTTTTTCGCGGTTTCCGGATCATCACGGACGGCGAACGAGACGGCCAGCCCCGTCAAGGCCCGTGCCTGATCCCGCTTGGAGACGCTCTCGGATTGAAGCACGGCGGTGAGCAGTTCCTCGGCTTCCTTGTGCTTTCCCAGGGACAGCAGGGCGGTTCCCGTGGTATTTGCATACCATTCAGGGTAGTAGGGTTGCAGGCGCATGGCCTGCTTGAGCAGTTCAACCGCTCTGGCAGGCTTTCCGCAATTCAGCAACGTACTGCCCCCAATCGCTTTGTCACCTCCACCAGAAGGGTCAATTTGCACCGCGCGTTCGACCTTTTCAATCGAGGATTCGCAGTTCCCACTCATCGAGTCGAGGAAGGCCAGAAAGGTCAGGGAACCCACGTCCCCCATGATGGAGTGCGCCTTCTCAAAATACTTTTGGGACATGGCAAAATCCTCCTTGGGATTCTTGGACAGCCGGATCCACACCTTCTGCCAGTACAGGATTCCCAGGGCAGCATTTGCCATACCGCCTTCCGGGTTTTTTTCATACAACTCACCCCAGAGCCGTTCCGCCTCCTTGTGGCCAGCGGGGGAGTAGGCATAAAAATGCTTCATTCCCTGTTTGTATAAGCGCATATCGTCAACACCTCCAGAATATTTTTGGTAAATCCTTCCCCGTGCCCCGGAAGTTAGCTGGACCTGCATCTGAAAGAAGATCTTTTCGGTGATCTCGTCCTGCACGGCAAAGAGGTCGTCGAGCGTGCGGTCGTAGCGGTCGGCCCAGAGGTGCTTGCCGTCCACGGCGTCCACCAACTGCGCCGTGACCCTCAGCTTCTTCCCGGACTGCTGGACGCTGCCCTCCAGCACGTAGC
>LULX01000296.1_pt1 | contig 19891 bp, 20 predicted proteins | sample 729511 | NCBI WGS metagenome assembly LULX01 (sample SAMN03860278, study PRJNA289734) | marine metagenome | biome: seawater column; feature: ocean; material: water; isolation source: Red Sea water column Station 91 - depth 500m | place: Saudi Arabia: Red Sea | collected 2011-10-15 | depth 500 m
GGCATATACCTGTGGGGCAGCGTAGGCCGTGGGAAAACGATGATAATGGATGCCTTTTTTGACACTGTGCCGGGTAAACGGAAAAGACGGGTTCATTTTCACCGATTCATGCTGGAACTCCATCAGCGTCTGAAACTGTTGCAGCGCCAGCGAGACCCTCTCATGCAGGTGAGTCGCGAAATCGGACAGGACGTCGCACTTCTGTGCCTGGATGAGTTTTTTGTCTCTGATATCGGTGATGCCATGGTGCTCAGTCAGTTGCTGCACGGCCTCACAAACAACGGCGTCACGCTGGTGTTCACATCCAATACCAAACCCGACCAGCTATATAAAGACGGATTTCAGCGCAGCCGGTTTCTGCCGGCGATTGGTCTGATTGAAGACCGCACTGTGGTTGTACACCTTGACGGTAACACCGACTTTCGACTTGAACTGCTGGACAGATCAGATGTTTACCTGACTCCGGACGATGCTACCGCACAGAGCCAGATGCAATCGTTGTTTACACACCTGGTGTCGACGATACCGGTGACAACGGGTTCGATCACTGTCAACGATCGGCGCATCCGGACCCGCACCCATGGCGAAGGCGTGATCTGGTTTGAATTCAGCGAATTGTGCGAAGGGCCGCGATCCAAAGCCGACTACGCAGAACTGTCTCGTTCCTACCACACGATTCTCATTTCCGGAATTCCGCAACTCAACGGCAGCCAGGATGGTATTGTCCGGCGGTTTATCGAACTGATTGACGAGCTCTACGACCGTCGGGTCAAAGTGATTGTGTCAGCCGAGCGCTGTCCAGAAGGCCTTTACAGCGGCAACCGGTTGTCTGCACCCTTTAATCGAACCATCAGCCGCTTAAACGAATTCCAGAGCGGGGCCTATCTCTCGCTGTCCCATAGACCCTAATTCATCTCTGACCTATCTCACAACCGTCGTCAGGTTTCGACAAGAGCTGCGCAATCCAGCGGTGAAACGCGTGAACACTGGGTTCGTACAGGGGTGAATACCTGCCAGCCCGGGCCAGTGACGACGACAAGCCCTGTTGCTGGGTCTCGATCACGGGAATATCTTCAGCCAAGCCGGCTTCCATTCGACGCTCATAGGCACTCAGCTTGGTCGCAAAATCTGCTTGCTCGACTGAGGCCTGCGGGAAACAGACGGTCATATTGACCCGGGTTAACGCCGGTGCGAGCGGTACCGCCTCGAATATCCAGACCGCATCAATAGACGCCGCGAAGGTGAGATTAGGGTAAACCCAACTGTACCGGGTACCCAGTAAGTTGCGCCCCGATAATCCCGGCAAGGGCGGCAAAGGCTGGGTCCCGTCGTCCACCTTGCCCGTACTGCTGACCCCCCGGTGTTCCCCGAACTGGGTACTGAAATTTCCTGTGACCTTATCCAGAGGATCCGGCGATGCGTAATAAACCAAAAAAGTGCCCGGATGAACCTTCTGCAGATGGTAATACTCATTGAACACTTCAAGAAAGATTTTCCAGTTACAACGCACCTCAAACTCTCTGGTCGATGCGGTTATGAGGTCGCCCAATCGCCAGGGGCGATGTACCGCCTCAAAATCACCCAGCCAGGTGTCAATCGGGGCGGCCGCGCCGTCCACATTAACAAAGGCAAACCCAGCGCGTGACGCCACCGGCACTGCAACCAACCCATAGTCGGCGTGACAAAAATCAACTGCCCCGTCCATCCGTGGGGCCGTCAGCAACGCGCCATCAAGCCCGTAAGTCCACGCATGGAACGGACAAACGATCCGTTCACAGCGCCCACGGCCCGGCGGTAACAACCGCATACCTCGATGCCGGCAGGTGTTCGCAAAGGCCCGGAGCTGGTGCGATGAATCCAGCAACAGTAGCAGCGGGGTACCGCCAACGTCGAGTGCGCGATAATCACCCGGTACGGCCAGATTGTCGAGGCGTCCGATACTGACCCAGCCGCCTCGAAATCCCCGAGCCATCTCCCTCTCGAAAAGCACTTCGTCGACGTAGCATACCGGTGGCAGGGATTCTGCCGTCTCGACCGGTCTTAACACTTTTTCAAAATCTGTTTTATTTAACACCTGGCCCCCGGAGTGTGGTCCCACAACGGGTTATCTACCCGCGAGTACAGCGGCGCAACTCTCAGGCCAATTAATATATCCGTTGTCTGGATCAGTCGTCAGTCAGTACAGATCCAGGGGATCTACATCGACCGACCAGCGCACGGTCCTTGCCCGTTTCAAGCGGTCCAACTCGGCAAGCCAGACCTCCAGAAATCGGTGTAAGTGGTTGGGGTTGCGTCCCGAGACCAGCAGTTGAGCCCTAAACCGACCTGCTCGCCGCTCCATGGGCGAGGGTACAGGATCCATCACCTCGATGTTGCCAACCTGTTCAGCCTGTAGCCAACGCCTCGCCCGGGCCTGGGCCGCCTGTAGAAAGCTAAGGGGCGCACCCTGTCGAGGGGATTCGGCCCGGAGCAGGACAAACCGCACATAAGGCGGGTAACCCGCTGCCTTGCGCTCGGCGAGACAGGCAGTGGCAAAACCATCGAAGTCGTGAGACTGAAGCCGGATATAAGCCGGATCATCTGCGTTCTGACGCCCGGAAATCGAAGCTGTAAAGCCCCCTATCGGTATTTAACGCACAGACGAGAGTGACTGCGGCGAAGTGATGCCCCTTGGACAACATCTGCGTGCCAACCACGATATCCGCCTCACGCTGGCGAATTGTCTCCAATACCTCCTCAACCTGTCCGGGACCCGCCATGCTGTCACTGTCCACCCGCACAACCCGGGCTTCCGGGAAACGCTCGATCAGGGCAGCTTCGACACGCTGGGTGCCCTCGCCGAGGTGATACAGACCCGACTCGGCACAATTCGGGCATAGGGACGGTGCCGGCTGCGATGCACCACAGTGGTGGCAACGCAGCACACCACTACCCGCATGAAGCGTAAGACCCGCGTCACAACGCAGGCACTGCGCTCTCCACTGACATTTAAGACACAACACGACCGGTGCGAAACCACGACGATTGACATAAATAATGCTCTGTTCACCACGGTTTAGGCGCGTCTCGATCGCATCCAGGACCGCGGTGGAAAGACCATTTTGGTGGGCCGTCCGCGCAATATCCACCAGCTTCACGTCGGGCATCACGGCATCGCCAACCCGCTGCGGCAATAACAACCGGCTATAACGTCCTTTACGGACGTTTTCCAGCGTTTCCAAGGATGGCGTCGCAGAACCCAGTACGACTGGGATTTTTTCAATTTGCGCCCGCTTTACGGCCACATCTCGCGCGTGGTAGCGAAATCCTTCTTGCTGCTTAAACGATGGGTCGTGCTCCTCGTCCACAATAATCAGGCCCGGGCGCAAACACGGTGTAAACACAGCCGAGCGGGTTCCTAAGACCACGTCGGCCAACCCCTGCCGCGCAGCCCACCAATTCCGGTGCCGGGTCCGTCCACCAAGACCCGAGTGCAAAACAACCAGCTTACCGGCGAGACCCTGGCTAAATCGCGCCACCAGCTGCGGTGTCAACGCGATTTCGGGTACCAGGACCAGAACCTGTGTGTTCCGGGCTATGGCTTCTCGCGCAATACTTAAATAAACCTCTGTTTTACCCGAACCGGTAACACCATGTAGAAGAAAAGCGGCATATTGCTCGAGATGGCTGACCACCTGCGTACAGGATTCCGACTGCGCTGAGGTCAACTGCTGTTCTTTCGCATGGTGGGCTTGCACCACTGTGGTGCTGTCATCAATCACGCTGCTCACCCAACCACGTGCTTCCAGCCGCCGCAGTGCGTTCAGTACCCTGGGATTGTGTGACCGCAGTGCCGCTTCTGGCACACCTTTCAATTCAGCATCTGCCAGTTCTGCCAGTACTTGCCGCTGAATAACAGCACGGTCAGGCAGCATCGTCCTACCGCGGCCACCCTGAACTGTAATGTACCAGCGGCGTGGCAGAGGCGGCTGCAGATTGCTGCCTCGACGCAGTGCAACTGGCAGCGCTGTGTGGAGCACTTCACCGACGGGGTGGTGATAGTAGGTTGAGGCCCAGTGCAACAGTTTGAACACCGATTCAGAGAACACCGGTTCAGCATCCAACACTTGCGTCACCGCCTTTAATTTGGAAATAGGGACCTCTGCGTGTGCTACCTGATCACAGACGACACCGACGACAGTCCGTTTTTGTAACGGCACTTTGACTCGAACACCGGTCCGGACCACGTCGAGGTCTTTTGCTGGGGCGTAATCAAATACACGCCGAAGGGGTAACGGCAAGGCAACACGAAGTGCACCGCTGAATTTCATTGCAGCATTAAACGTTTGTGTAATAACAAGTTTGTATTAGTCGTTAAAGTTTCTGTCAACTCGCACCAACCCGAGGTAAATAATTGACACACATATATGTTTCCCTGTTGTACACAATTGCTGTGGATAACTCTGTGCAAAAATACTCAGCCGTGTAGCAATTTGGCACACGATTAATGGTGAATTCTAAATTGATCAATAAATAAGCAGTTAATTCTTTATTCAAATTCAATACGTTAGGGGTATCCCGGCGTTAGATCACACACTCGGTTGCCATAGCTATCTACCCCACCGACGGGGTGGCTGGATGTGTATAAAGCGGCCTTCAAATGGTCAACCGCATACACAGTCACTCTCGAATCATCTTTTATGATCAATAATTTAGCTGCCGGACTTCGCAACACTTAACAGTTTATTTAATCCTATTGCGCTGCCAAAACAACGCATCAAGTGTAACGCGTACAACACGTTCCGGACATGCCTGTAAACACTGCGTGTTGAACGTTGTCAGTCCACTTCACAACGCAGCAGTGGCTATTTCAACACAAATGATTACGCCGGCCTTTTGAGTTTTATCATTGCGCCAAAATCAACATATTCACCAGCACCTAATCGTCCTACCGGATGAATTCGATCCGCATGGATTTGTCTTCTGCCTTTTGAATCGTGGCCAACCGCCTCGTCATCGAGATAAACCCCTCTGACACGGCCCAGGATCATCGAGGTGGTGTTGTCCCCGATGTTGTGTATCTTATAAAGCGTACAGACAAAGGCCACCCTCGCGTCTTTAAGACGCGGTAGCCGCGAACCCGCCAAGGGGACTGTTGTCAGTCCTAGGTGATCAACCTCCGATTCGCCTGCCGGCAGTGTTGCAGATGAGGCGTTCAGGTCTTCCAGCTGATCCACACTGGCGATGTGAACCAGAAAATCCCGGCGTTGCTTAATATTTTCACGGGTATCCTTTGGGCACCCGTCCGGTTTAAGGCCCGTAGAGATCATCAGCAACGGTGGTTCGCTGGAAACGGCATTGAAAAATGAATAGGGCGCAAGGTTAAAACTGCCATTCGCATTCTCACTGAGCACCCAGGCGATCGGGCGCGGAATAACGGTCTGGGTCAGGGTGATATAGATCTGCTGAGGATCCAGTTGGGTGATATCAACGTACACAATTCAATGCTCCGTGACTTCGGCGGCCTTCAAACAGGGGACTAACCATCAGCAAGATCTTCTAGCAACGGTAAAATGGACTCCTGTAGCGCCTTGCGGTCAAGTGGACCGATGTGTTTGTGCCGAATAATGCCTTGTGAATCAATGACAAAAGTTTCGGGTACACCGTAAACACCCCAGTCGATTCCCACCCTGCCACTGGCATCCACCGGCACACTTACGTAGGGATTACCCCATTGCTGCAGCCAGGCGCGGGCATCCTGAGGGGAATCCTTGTAGTTGAGCCCAACAATTTCGATCATTCCAGTCGCGGCGATCTCATTGAGAAGCGGGTGCTCAGCACGACACGAAACACACCAAGAGGCCCAAATATTAAGCAGCCACACTTTCCCGTGCATATCGCTGACCGAGGTGTGTGCGGCTGCATCCAATAACCGGGGCAGCTTAAACGCCGGTGCGGGCTTGCCCACCAGTGGTGAGGGTACCTCGCGTGGGTCAAGTTTGAGTCCGATTGCGAGAAAAATACCCACAATTAAGAATATGACCAGTGGCAACCCGTAGCGCCACGCTCTAACCATCGCCGTAGACCCCCAGTTCCACCGTCAACGCTCTTATCCGACCGGGTAGCTTGAGATCAACAACGTCCCTGCCGTCTTCTACCAAATTGCAGCTGTGATTCAGGCCCTCGAGCACAAAGGGGATCAGCATTAAGCACCCCCCGACGCGAGACAATCATGTCGTCGTCCAGCAGCGACAGGGCTCTGTACACCATTTGATAAGGCCTCAATCGTGATTAGCGCCTCAGTTTACGACCGACTCCGCAGCCCGATTGGACCTTTCGACCAGTTCACCTGCGGGCACATAACCCGGGATAACGGTCCCGTCCTCCAGCACGATGGTCGGCGTCCCACGAACCCCGACCAGTTCAGCGACTTCCATATGGCGGCCAATCTGGGTTTGACAGGTCTTGGTTTCAATGGCGATCCCCATTTTTGCGTCTGTCATTGCCTGCTGCGGATTATCTGCACACCAGACGGAAACCAGCGTCTCAAACGATGGGGAGTTGACCCCAGCCCGCGGAAAAGCTAAATAGCGCACTTTGACCCCACCAGCGAGCGTCTGGGCGATTTCCTGGTGCAATTTGACACAGTACCCACAACTCGTATCGGTAAACACAGTGATTGTGCTTTCCACATCCTGAGGGGCAAAAACTACCATACCGGCTTCGTCCAGGTCTTCAATGACTTTACGCCGACCCGAACGGCGGGCATCTTCTGTCAGATTGAGGTTTTTGTCGATATCGATCAGATCCCCATACAGCAGATAACGCCCATCGGCCGACAGATAGACGACACGGGTCCCAAAGATCGCCTGGTAGAAACCGGCAACCGGTGCCGGTTCGACATGATCGGGTTCAGTATCAGGCAACAGGCTGGCAGCGGCAGTCAGTACCACAGGGGGTATGTCATCAGCCTCGGCGAGGCCACAAAAACACATTGATAACACAAGCGTGTGTGTCAGAAATCGCATGAATTTTAGTTTAAGGAGCAGCAAAGGGATCATTAATTACGAAGTATAAAATGCAATAGTGTACTAAAAACCCTGGTAGATAGACCGCGCCAGTCAGCGACTGTCTCCAGAGAGCTTTTCAATGATATAGCCGCCGGATTTTTCGTCGTGCTCAAGCTGCAGTAAGCCCCGGGATTCGGCTTCTTCCAGCAAGCTGCCAAAAGTCCTGAACCCATGATAGCGCTCGCTGAACCCGGGTTGCCGGCGTTTTAAGGTCTGTTTTACCATTGAGCCCCATACTTTCCCGCCATCGCCACGTTCTTCGAATAGATCTTCCAGCGTCGATATCACCATGTCGACCGCCTCCTGCTGGCGCTTATCACCCTCACTCATGGTTTTCTTCTTTGCACCGGTTCGGCTGCGGGTTTTCTTGCGAGCCGTCGTGGATACGCTGGGCCGTATCAGATCATCGTAGAAGATGAATTCATCACAGTTCGCCGTGAGTAGATCGGAGGTTGAGTTTTTGACCCCCAGTCCGACCACGTACTTGTTGTTTTCCCGCAACTTACTGACCAGCGGAGAAAAATCAGAATCCCCACTGATCACAACGAACGTATCCACGTGGGATTTTGTGTAACACAGATCTAGGGCGTCAACGACCATCCGGATATCCGCAGAGTTCTTACCGGACTGGTGAAGATGCGGAATATCAATCAGCTCGAAAGCGGCCTCATGCATGGACGCCTTGTACTCGGCGTAACGGCTCCAGTCACAATAGGCTTTCTTGACCACAATGTTGCCTTTGAGCAACAGCCGCTCCAGCACGGGTTTGAACTCAAACCGCTTGTGTTTTGTGTCACGTACACCGAGGGCAACATTCTCAAAATCACAGAATATCGCCATATTCTGGGTGTTGGGCTCTGTGCGCATAGTCGGATGATTCCCAATGATCTCAGGGTTAAGGCTTAATCGACCCAGCGAGACCGGGTAAGAGGTAGTGGAGCGTTCAGTTTAACCGCGTCAACGGCCTCGGGCCAGCAAACCCGTCGCGTCCGTTTATCGCATGATGAACGGATTAGCGGGGCTGGTCTGTTGCGCAATCCAGACCGATTTAACCTGCATGTACTGCTTTATGGCTTCAAGTCCGCTTTCACGACCGATGCCGCTGCGTTTGTAGCCCCCAAAGGGCGAGGTGAAACTAACCGCCCGGTAGGTATTCACCCACACTGTACCCACCCGCAGTTTCTCCGACATACGGACCGCCCGACCTATATCCTGCGTCCACACACCCGCCGCCAGACCGAAGTCAACATCATTACCAATCGAGATGGCGTCTTCTTCCGTATCGAACGGAATGACGGCCAATAGTGGGCCAAAAACTTCTTCCTGTGCAATACGCATTTTATTGTTTACATCAGTAAAAATCGTCGGCTCGACAAACTGGCCTCCTTTTGCCGCCGGACCGGTGTAAGCCTGACCGCCCAACACGCATTTGGCACCGTCTTGTTTCGCGATCTCGATATAGTCGAGTATTTTTTGGTACTGGGGGGGTGTAGTGACCGGGCCAACGTGTGTGTCGGTCGACATCGGATCACCGATCTGTGCCGTTTTCGCGACCTCGATCAGGCGTTCTACAAACTGATCGTGTATGGAACGCTGCAACAGCAACCGGGAACCTGCAATACAGGTCTGTCCCGTCGCTGCAAAAATACCCGAGATGGCACCCATCACGGCCGACTCTATGTCGGCATCTTCAAACACAATATTGGGGGATTTCCCGCCCAATTCCAGCGTCACGTGCTTGAATGTCGATGCCGCCATCTCATTGATTTTCTGTCCCGTACGATCTGACCCGGTAAATGCAATTTTTGCAACATCCGGGTGGGCAACCAGTTCAGCACCCACATCCTGACCGAACCCACTCACCGTGTTAACGACCCCCGGGGGGATACCCGCTTCCTCGATCAGGTTCATGAACTCCAGGGTGGAAGCAGACGTGAACTCCGACGGTTTTATGACGGCCGTATTACCGGCAGCCAGCGCTACCGAAAGCTTCCATGACAACAGCAACAGTGGTGAATTCCAGGCCGTAATCATTGCCACGACACCCAGTGGTTCGTAACGCGTGAAGTTGAATATCCCGGCTTTGTCAGTCGGAATAACTGCGCCCTCCACTTTGTCGGCCAACCCACCGTAATACCGATACCACTGCGACATGTAGTGGGTCTGTGCTGACATCTCGGCGATCAGCTTACCGTTGTCTCTAACCTCGATCTCGCCGAGTCGCTGGGCGTCGCGTTCAATGAGATCTGCCAGTTTATAGAGCAGTCGACCCCGCTCCGTAGGCTTTACATCGGCCCATCCCGATTCAAATGCATTTTTTGCCGACGCCACCGCATGGCCGACATCTGCCGTGTTGCCTTTGGCGATCTTCGCCCACACGTTTCCGGTATAGGGGTTAACGGTATCGAACCAGTCCCCTGACGCGGGGTCTACCCACTGACCGCCGATGTAATGCTGATAACGCTTCACTGCATACCTCCTATGGGATTGAACACGCGAGAGTTTAACCAAGCGGACTGGCCCCGGGCCAGTAAAACGGCTCAAGACGGCTTGAACTTCACCGTCTTGACGCGATAACGTAACCGACCCCGTTCAAGCAGATTAGCGAGTTCTGGCGTTGCCTGGAGATAGGCCCGCAGATCTGCGCTCTGGGCAGTAAACGGCAACAGACCCACGATCACGTTTTCAATCGCAGGTGCTGTAAATTCAAACATGCTCACAAAACGATCACCGCGATTCAATGCTCGAGAAAATCCCGACAAGACCAATTCGGCACGATCCGCAAAATTGATGCTCAAGACACCGTCGTCTGTCATACATCGTTGAAGCTTACGCAGCCAGGCACTGTCGAATTGGACGGCACGCTCGGGCACACCATTGCCGCCACCAAACAGATCATCGATAACCAGATCAAATCCAGGGCCCCGGTAACGGGCTACATAATCTCCGGCATCGGCATGTAAAAGGTGTGCCATCTCTGGTGTGACACCAAAGTGTTCCCGCGCCACGCGCAGGTGAATTGGATTGTTGTCCACGCCCACGATTTCGATCGGGTCAAACAATCGCTTGAGCTGACGGATGACCGTCCCGGCGCCCGTCCCCAGCAGCAGTACTCGCCGTGGCGACCTGGCTGGACGAAATAGCGCCGGCAGCCAAAGCAGGTCCCAGACACTGCCGGTGACGGGGCAGCGCTCGCTGTACTGGCTGTGCAGCACGCCGTTGCTGTAGAACCGCAGACTTGACCCTGCTGCTCTGACCTCGTAGCGGGTGTCGTCTGTGGCATAAGTCCACACTATTGCCATACGGCGCTCCCGGGGCCTACGGTCGGCGACAGCGCAGACTCCTTTTTTTATGATCGTGTTATCACACCAGTGTAACCTGCATCGGCCAAGGTCCACCGTCAGCAGGCGATCTCTTCTCCGGCTCGTTGTTACGCCACGTCAAGCACCTAAGGCCCAAGCAAGTTGAGTTACACTCGCAGTGGAGACAGTGACCCAATTCACAGATTCAGTATAAATCTTATTCCCCTCACCCATGAACGACACGCTATTTTCGCTGTCTGGCCGCACGGCGATGGTAACAGGCGCGTCCAGTGGCCTGGGTCGAACGTTCGCATCAGTGCTTGCAGCTGCTGGTGCCTCGGTCGTATTGACGGGGCGACGAATGGAACTGCTGGAACAGGCGTGCGTCGAAATCACCTCGCAAGGCGGCGAGGCCCTGGCTGTAAACATGGACGTGACGGACGAAAAAACGGTCACGAAGGGCTTTGATGAAGCAGAGCGTAGTTGTGGATGCATCGACATTCTGGTCAATAACTCGGGTATAGCCCACGGAGAGTCTGCACTTGAGATTGCGCCTAGTGATTGGGACCGCGTGATTGACACTAATCTAAGAGGTGCCTGGCGAGTGGCCCGCGAATCAGGAAAGCGACTCATCAAGGCAGAAAAACCAGGCAGCATCATCAACATTGCCTCCATACTCGGTTTTCGTGTAATCAAGGGTGTTGCGCCCTATGCCATCTCCAAAGCCGGCCTGGTTCAGATGACCCACTCACTTGCCCTGGAGTGGTCACGCTATGCAATTCGGGTCAATGCCATTGCCCCTGGTTTTATCAATACCGATATGAACCGGGAATTCTTTAAAACAGAAGCCGGTTTGAGCATGCAGAAACGTATCCCGATGCGAAGAGTGGGCGATCCCGATGAGCTGGCCGGTGCGTTGTTGCTGCTCGCCTCGGATGCATCCTCGTACATGACCGGCAGTGTTGTAACTGTTGACGGAGGGCACCTGCAATCAACTCTCTGAGTATCCACTCATGTAACGGGTTAGCCCACTACAATCTGTTACGAACAGCTCGGAAACCCTAAACAAATGGAATCTGCCGTACTGGAATCGAGTTGCTTGATCGGCGGTTATGACAGCTCTTTAAGAGCCGCCTGTAGCGCCCTGAGATCCAGAAAGTAACGGCAGATCTCCACTTCACCACACAGCAATACCGGAACTTTATCTCCGTAAGTCTGGCGCCAGGCCGGCCGCAGATCGACATCTCGATGCTCAATCTCAAATGAGTACGCCGCCTGCAGTTCGCGCAGCTGACCCACCATATCTTCACACAAATGACAATCTGCACGAACGTAGATGACCAGTCTGGCCTTCATCCAAAATGCCTTGGGTGTAAACGCATGTCCCGCAGTCTACGCCGAAATTGTCGGGCTAGTTTGCAAAACAGCCGGCAGCACCGTGAACACGCTTGAGTCATAAGACATCACAACGTATTATTTGACTGCGAAGCCGCTGGCGCCCCGCCTTTACCTACTTCAAACTTTTTTGTGCCATGAACTTAAACAACCTCGATCCCGCGTGGATTGGTAAAACCTTTGACGACTTTCTGTTCCGTCCTCAAAAAGGCATCACCGAAAGTCGCGCCGCGATCTCACTTACATCGCAGCTCACCGGTCAGGTGTCGCTAGAACTGCCCATCGTATCGTCCAATATGGACAGCGTTACCGGTTTGGATATGGCCGAAACCATGGCGCTAGAAGGCGGACTCGGCGTTATCCACCGGGGTCAGAGCATTGAAAAACAAGCGGCTCTGGTCAGTCGGGTTAAACGCAGCCACAGTGCAGTGATAGAAAATCCCTTGTGTCTGCCGATTACAGCAAAGGTTGGTGAGGCCAAACTGTTTGCCCGTCGCCATAACATCAACGGGATACTGATCGAAACCGCTGAGGGCAGCAGTGTTCTCGCCGGTGTGCTGACTCGCCGGGACATCCCGTGGCAGCGTGATTTTGATGACAGGCCGGTCGCCGAATTTATGACTACCTTCGACCGACTGACGACAGCTCCGGCAGATGTCAGTACGGAAACCGCCGAACAGATCATGTTTGAGGGCCGCTTTGAACGACTGCCACTGATTGATGGTGAACGCCGAATTCAAGGCCTGATTACCCGAAAAGATGTTCGCTTCTTACGTGAGCGGCCTTATGCCAGTAAAGATAACAAGGCCCGGTTGCTCACTGCCGCAGCGATTGGTTGTGCCGGTGATTATTTGGAACGGGCGGATGAACTGCTCAAATCGGGCGCCGATTCTTTTTTTATCGACATCGCTCACGGCCATTCCACGGTGATGGAAACAGCTATAGACCAACTGAAATCACGATGCCCGGGGGTGCCACTGGTGTGCGGTAATGTGGCCACTGCTGATGGTGCTCGTTTCATGAGAGATATCGGCGCCGACGCCGTTAAGGTAGGCGTCGGTCCCGGCCGTGGGTGCCGCACCCGTTTAGAAACCGCAGCCGGTGTGCCGCAGCTGCAGGCCATCCGGGAGACCTGGTGCGCCGTAGGGGGTGAGATTCGCATCATGGCCGATGGGGGCGTAAAACATGACAAAGACATTTTTCTTGCACTGGCTTGTGGTGCCGATACGGTGATGCTAGGGAGTGCGCTTTCCGGAACGGACGAGGCACCCGGTCGGGTTATTGAGGACCCGGCGACACACACCAAGAAAAAGATTTATCGTGGAATGACCTCGCCTGAAGCGGTACTGGAATCCTTATACGACAGCGACGATACCGATGCCGTTGATGCGGCGCTTTATACACCTCCTGAGGGACAGGAAATTCAAGTGCCCTACAAGGGCAGTGTGGTCGACATTCTGCAGCGCATTCGCGGCCACCTCAGATCAGCCGTCAGTTATGCCGGCGAAACCTCTCTGTCTGCCGCCCGCGAAAAGACCCTGCCCGATCCACTCAAATTCATGGTGCCGCTGTCCGAGTCATCCCGTAGAGAATCCTACGAGCGCTGATCCAACAATAGTGCTCGTGAACCCCGCCCCCAGCCACAGCGATTGACCGTGACAACTGGCCGCGACGCTGCAGCCTGGCATCTGGTGGGGCTGGTCGCTCCTGTGGTCATACTGTCGGGCAACCTGGCCGGGGGTGCCTGGACCTTGTCAGGGGTTATATTGGTACTGCTGGTCTATCCCTTACTCGATGTTCTCAGCGGTACCGGTCGACCCGCATTGGTGACGCATACAGGTAGGTCTCTGCTCACGGCACTGCCCTACATCCACGTGGTATTGCAGGGAGGTGTGTTTGCGACGCTGATCTGGCGTGTCCATCTGGACGGTTACGCCTGGACAACCTGGATCGCTGCGTTGAGCAGCGGACTCAACACGGGCATCAGTGCCATCGTTGTCGCCCACGAAATGGGGCACAGCCGCCCCCTGACCTTTCGTTGGTGGCTCGCAAGACTTAATCTCCTGACAGCGATGTACCTGCACTTCACACTGGAACACAATCGTCAACACCATCCGGCCGTCGCCACCTCAGGTGATCCCGCTTCCGCGCCCCGTGGTCGAGCATTCTGGTACCAGCTGGTTTGCAGTGTGCCGGCTCAGTTCATCGACGCCTGGCAGCTGTCGGTGCGCAGTGGTCGGACCGGACTGCGCAACACGGTACTCAGGGGCCTGGCACTACAGTCTCTGGTCATCTTAATCCTGTGGACCGCATTGTCGGGCTGGGTAGCACTGGTCGTTATCTTTCATGCGGGCGTTGCTGTTTTTCTGCTGGAGTATGTCAACTATATACAGCACTACGGTCTGTCTCGGGACATCACCGAACGCATTGCGGCACGGCATGCCTGGGAGTCGCAAACACGCTGGTCGCGCTGGACCCCCAACTCTGCCGACAGGCTACTATGGTCTGTTCTGGCCCTGTCTGTTTCCACCGCTTTGGAAAAGATGGATTGACCCAAGAATACCCACGACTCCTAAAACTGATCCGGAACTATGAAGAATTACCTCTCAGAGCGTCTCGCACAGATTAAACCCTCTCCTACGATCGCAATATCGGACAAAGCCCGTCAACTGCGGGCAGCCGGAGAAGATGTCATCAGCCTGAGCCAGGGGGAACCAGACTTTGAAACCCCTGAACACATCAAGGCAGCAGCCATCCAGGCTATGCAGAATGGTCAGACCCGCTATACCGCGGTTGATGGTATCCCCGAACTCAAACAAGCCATTCGTGAAAAATTCAAACAAGACAATGGCCTGAGTTACGAATCCTCACAAATCTCCGTCAGCACTGGTGGGAAACAGGTGCTCTATAACGCGTTTATGGCAACCTTGAACGCCGGTGACGAAGTCATTATTCCAGCACCGTACTGGGTGTCGTACCCGGACATGGTTGTTCTGGCAGAAGGGCGTCCGGTTTTTGCTCCTTGCCTGGCGGAAAACGACTTCAAGCTCACTGCTGAAGAACTGGAGGCGGCCATCACCCCGGCGACATCCTGGTTGATACTGAACAGCCCCTCCAATCCGACCGGCAACGTCTATACCCCAAGTGAACTTAAGGCCCTTGCAGAAGTACTCCTCCGCCACCCCCAGATCCTGATCATGAGAATGGGATGTCCAAAGCCTACTGCATGACTGGCTGGCGTGTTGGATTTGCCGGTGGCCCGGAACCATTGATCCGGGCGATGGCCAAACTGCAGTCTCAGTCCACCTCCAATCCGACCAGCATCTCGCAGTATGCCGCCATCGCTGGACTGAGCGGCGGGCGGGCGTTTCTTAAAGACATGTTGACTGCCTACGAAGAACGCCGCAACACTGTTGTGAGCTTGCTGAACGGGGTTGCGGGTATCACCTGTGCCACACCGGATGGTGCGTTTTATGTTTACCCTTCATGCCAAGGTCTTTTGGGCGCCATGGCCCCTGACGGTGCTCAGCTCGAAAACGACACCGATGTTTGCGCCTATCTGCTCGAAGCCGCCAAAGTTACCGTGGTGCCAGGGGAGGCCTTTGGCTCAGCTGGATACTTCCGGATCTCTTATGCACTGGGGATCGACCAGTTGGTTGAGGCATGTGACCGAATACAGCTCGCCTGCGAGAAGCTCGAACGCACCTGAACCTACTCGTCTATTGGTCGAGCGCACTGAGGCCGATTGCAAGATTAGGATAGACCGGCACCACACCCAGGTTTTCTTTCATGAGTGTATTGTCGATGCGTTTGGATTCTGCGAGGTAGGACAGCATCTCGACACTCAACTGACGCTCGGCAGCGTCCCGGGTAAGCGTCGGCGGCCGGGGCAGGTCGTGCACATCGGCAACTTGGAAGAAAAAATCTGCCATGGTGGTTGGATGTCCGTCACTGACGTTATAGACCGGCTCTGGGTCGACCTTGCGGGCTGCCGCGAGACAGGCAGCAACCAGATCGTGGGCATGAATACGGTTGCTCCAAGGTGAGAACTCCGGTGCCAGTACCGGTGCGCCCGAATGCAGCCTAGCTAGCGGTAGCTTGCCAGGCCCATAAATACCCGGAACGCGAAGTACGACTACCGGAACACCGTACTGTTCGCCAAAGTCACGGGCCAGTTGCTCGGCATGTACTCGACGTTGCCCGCGGGTTGTTTGTGGATTCAGCGGCCGGGACTCGTTAACCCACTCGCCTTGACAATCACCGTACACACCGGTGGTGCTGACCAGTACGATCCGATGAGGTAATGCACCGGGTTCAATTGCAGCCAGCACTCGAGCCAGCCGCAGATCCTGATCACCGTACGGAGGTGGTGGTGCAAACCAGTACAGCACCTGGTCGGTAAGCTGTAGTGCTGAAACGGGCACATCCCTATCGAAATCGACCTGCCGGGACGCGATCCCAACTTCGGCCAGCTGTGCTGCACTGTCCACCGTACGGATCAATGCACAGACATCACCACCATCGGTAATTTCATGACACGCCACCTGTCGACCGACATAACCACAACCGCCAAACGTACTGTGCATGTCAGTGCATCCGGCCCACCGGTGCCTCATTGCTGTCTGCCGGCGCCGGTGAGGCGTGGTGCAATATCATGCGCCACCCATCATCAACACGTCGGTAGGCATTGGTGGCGAGCACAACCATCGTTTTGACCCCATCGGACTCTTCAACACTGATGTTTTCGCGCACCAGGTGAATCGCATGTGAATCTCCGCTGAATACCCAGGGGTCGCTCAGTGTGAATCGCAGTTGAACGTCGTGAGCAAAGATCGCCTGCCAACTCTGCCCAATCGCTGATTTACCTTCGATACGCTCACCAAATGGATGAATACACACGGCCTCGTGATCATCCCAGACCAACATCATCCCTTCAAGATCGGACATTTGGAAAGCTGCGTAAAAGGCAGTTTCCGCTTCCTGTGCTGATCCGAATTCCATCTGAATGCTCCCCAGCCTACCAAGTTATGCCACGGGACTTTATCGTATCGCAGTCCACTTGGGGTCTGGTGCTACAATGAATTGCGTTACCATCTGGAGATGGTGATGGTTTAATCAAGCAAACACCGTAAGGGACCCGTTATGGATGAAAAAAACCGTATTGAACTTGAAGCGGCGGCGTTTAGAGGGCTGGTCCAGCACCTCCAGAATCGAACGGACGTTCAGAATATCGACCTGATGAACCTGGCTGGTTTCTGCCGGAACTGTCTGTCCAAATGGTATCTCGCAGCTGCCGAATCACAGAATGTCGAAATGGACTACGACCAGGCCCGCGAGCGGGTTTACGGTATGCCTTACGGCGACTGGAAGTCCGGCTATCAGACAGCGGCCACGGATGAACAAAAGGCCCGCTACGAAGAATCAAAACCCCTGCACGCCAAGATCAGTGGACATAGCTGAAAAGCAATCGATAGACCGACCGCGGCTGACCGGGTCAGGTCAGAGCGTTCTGGATTAGTGAATACTCCCGTTTGAAGGGTACCCCATCGGGGTCCGGCAGTGCATCGAGTTCCCGTGCATAGCGGTGACCATGGTAGACAGCTGCGGCAATGGTCCCTGGCGCCATACAATCGCCAACCCGGGTCAGGCTGAACGGCAGTGTCTCCAGCTGGTCTTCAGCGGTACCGGCCAGCGAGAAATAGAGCGTGTTTTCGGGCAACCGGGCGGTCACCAGCACCAGTGCGGCACAAGGCAGCTTCCGGCGGCGCTCGCTGGTGATGCACCTGATTTCGACTGCGTCAGCTGACACGCCGGCAAGCGCCTGTTTACACACCAGGTCAACACCGCTTTCGATCAGACGCTGTTCAATGCGGTGCTGTTCCATGGTGTTCTGTGTCCAGTGCGACACTTCGGGGCCTGGCGTAACCAACGTGACGGGCTGTCCCGATTGTGCAATCAGTTCCGCGATCACACCACCCAGGTAGTAATGATCATCGTCATAGATCACCACGGGCCCATGTTCGGGCTGCTGTCCCGCAACAATATCGTCGGGGGTCAAGATCGCTGGATGATCATCCACGCCATCGACCGGCCGCCATGTGGCCCGGCCCACCCCGTCCCGGCGCCAATGCGCACCAGTCGCAAGAGCCACGTGATCAGCTCCAAAGTCTCGAATACTGTCAGCGTCCATTTCACTGCCTGGATAAAAATGGACATTAACCAGCCGCTGTATTTGGTCCATTCGGTAGTCAGCCACCCTGCGGTAACTGCTGAACCCGGGCAGTGCGGATTCCGAAACAGCCCGGCCACCGCCTTCGCCGCTATCCGCCAGCGATACCTCGTACCCCCGTTGCCCGAGGGCAAGCGCCGCTTCCAGGCCGGCAGGCCCAGCACCGACCACCAGCACCCGGTCTGAATCCCCCTTGCGGTTCATCGTTTCCGGATGCCAGCCGCGGCGCCATTCTTCCCCCATGGTGGGATTCTGCGTGCAGCGTATTGGGCTCTGCGTAAAGTCGCCCGAGACACAGATATTGCAACCGATACACTCACGGATATCTTCCAGCCGGCCTTGCTCAATTTTGTTCGGCAAAAAGGGATCGGCAATCGAAGGGCGGGCCGCACCAATCATATCGAGCACACCCCGCTGGATCTGAGCCACCATGGCATCGGCCGAGGTAAAACGGCCCACTCCCACCACCGGCTTGGTGGTCAGCTTTTTCACGAACGATATGTACGGCTCTTGCGCACCCTCCTCACTGAATCGAGCCGTGACCGAATCATTGGCCCAGTCACTGACATTCACATCCCAAAGATCCGGCAACTCCGCCAGCATCTCGACTATCTCACGCCCTTCGGTATCGCTGCAGATGCCATCGCTCCCCAGCAGTTCATCGACCGCAAATCGAAATGCCACACCGCAGACATCACCCACCGCGTCCCGGGTATCTTCCAGCAGTTCGCGGGTCAGCCGCACACGGTTTTCCAGTGATCCACCATATTCGTCGCTGCGCTGGTTATACCGCCGGCTGATGAAATGCATCGGCAGGGTCAGGTCATGCCCCGCGTATACATACACGATATCGAAACCCGCATCGCGGGCTCGCAGTGCGGCATTGCGGTGCCAGCGGCGTACGTTTGCAATGTCGCGCCGGGTCATAGCACTGGCCTGCGCCGGATCGTAGCTCGCCACCGGCATATCCGATACCGCCAACACCGGCAGGCGGGAATAACGGTTGGATACCATGTGCCCGTTGTGCACCAGTTCAATGGCCGCCAGGGACCCGTGCGCGTGGACCGCATCGACCATGATCGCGTGGCGGTGCTGATCTTCGATATCCCACAAGCGGGCCTCGTGGTAGGGCAGCACATCAGAGCTCGGGTGGATATCGCATTCCTCGGTAGCCACCACGGCCCATCCACCTTCCGCTTTGACGCCCCGCATCGCGGCCACCGTGTTCGGCATTCCATGCCCCATGCCATTACAGTGAGGTACCTGGTAAAACCGGTTGCGCGCGGTGACCGGGCCAATCTGCACCGGCTCAAATAGAACGTCGTAACGGGGGTCTCGGGTCATTGTGTATTTTGGATCTGGGAGGTACTGTGGTCAGGGGTCGTCAGACGGCACGGCAAAAAGATCGTCCAGTTGCGTACGACTGTCTGATGGGGTTTCCGTTACACCAGCGTCCGTGCCAAAAAGTGCATCCAGTTCGGTTTGATGATCTGCCGATGGTGCTTTCTCGCCTGGCTCAACAAATTCACGTCGTAGCTTGAACCAGTCACAGAAATTGGCTTTCTCCCGCTCACTGTGTGATTCGGCTCTGGGCTCGTCACAATCTGCGCGCAGCCGAGGATTGTAGTGCTGGCACTGCCGGCAGCAGTGCAATTGTGCCCGGCAGGGGCGACACTCGGCATAAGTCGACAGCGGTAGTGGCTGGTCGTTGACCACCATACAGCACTGCCAACAAATCCAATTGGAACTCATCAGACGTGATTACTTTCTGTGCCGTTCATATAGATCAGAGACTCCAAATGAAGTTGGCCATACCTAACGCACTCGCCATTCTTTTCTATTAAGAACATGTCTAGGATGTGAAGGGCCAGACCTCATGTAAACTACAACTATAAAAGCTATTCGCCCCATTAGTT
>LULX01000259.1_pt1 | contig 19757 bp, 16 predicted proteins | sample 729511 | NCBI WGS metagenome assembly LULX01 (sample SAMN03860278, study PRJNA289734) | marine metagenome | biome: seawater column; feature: ocean; material: water; isolation source: Red Sea water column Station 91 - depth 500m | place: Saudi Arabia: Red Sea | collected 2011-10-15 | depth 500 m
GCGTTATACACCTTGCCTCGATCAGGCCGATAGCTGTCATCCCATGTTAACTCCGGACAGGGCCAGTCGTTCATTCCTATGTCCAGGTCCGTCATGACGATTATTGGCGTTTGCAACCGGTCTGCCAGATCAAAAGCAGACACTGCCATCCAGAAACTCTCTTCAGGGTTGGCAGGGAAAAGCAGAACATGCCGAGTATCACCGTGGGATGCAAAAGCGGCGGCGAGAATGTCACTTTGTTGGGTTCTCGTCGGCATTCCCGTCGAGGGGCCTGCCCGCTGAACGTCGAATAGGACCAGCGGTATTTCGGTGAAGTAAGCCAGCCCCAGGAATTCCGACATCAACGACACACCAGGCCCGCTGGTAGAGGTAAATGCGCGGGCGCCGTTCCATGCAGCCCCCAATGCCATACCTATTGCGGCCAGTTCGTCCTCAGCCTGGATAATGCAATAATTCTGTTCGCCGGTTTCAGGATTCTGTCGCAGCTGTTTGCAAAATTTTCCGAACGCATCAAACAGCGATGTCGACGGCGTGATCGGGTACCAGCTACCAACCGTGGCGCCAGCGTAAACACAGCCCAAAGCAGCTGCTGTGTTTCCATCAATCATGATGTGATTAGTCATGGCATCCATTGGAACCAGACGACTCTCCAATGGGCAATTAAATTCCGTCTTTGAATAATCGTAACCCAGCTCGAATGCCTGCATGTTCGATTCGACCAGATCGGGCTTGTCGGTAAATGTTTCGCTCAATAATTGACGCACAACATCCCGATCAATTTCGATCAGTGCCGCAATAACACCAACATAGGCGATATTTTTCATCAGAATGCGTGCACGAGCACCAGTGAACGACTCGTTGCACATTTTCGACAGAGGTACGGGCAATACAGTGATATCCGATCGATCTTCAAGTTCTGCCCTCGGCCAGCTGGAGTCGTAAATCAGTACCCCGTTGGTGACCACAGACACCAGGTCTTCCGCATAGGTCTGCGCGTTCATCGCAACCATAATGTCGACTTTGCTGGATCGAGCCAGATGGCCTTCTCCTGTTACCCGTATTTCGTACCAGGTGGGCAGCCCCTGGATATTGGATGGAAAATAGTTTTTTCCAACGACTGGAATACCCATGCGAAAAATAGCTTTCATCAGTAGTGTGTTGGCACTGGACGAACCCGTACCGTTCACGGTAGCGATTTGAACTACGAAGTCGTTTATCCGGTCTTTCGATTGCATGCTGCAACCTCTTCATCGATCGCGTAAGGAATCAACAGTTCAGATTTACGCATGTCCCAGGCGCCAGTCGGGCAGCGCTCGGCACACAATGCACAGTGGACACACAGATTTTCGTCCTTGACCATGACCCGGCTTGTCTGTGGCAGCGCGTCCGACACATAAAAAGGCGCATCTTCGTTTGTAGCCGGGGCACTCAGACGCTTAACCAGGTCAGTTTTGTCGCCGTTCTCCGTGATGGTCAAGCAACGAACTGGGCAGACATCGATACAGGCGTCACATTCAATACAAAGCTTCGCTGTAAACTCGGTCTGGATGTCACAGTTCAGACAGCGCTCGACCTCCGTCACAAACTGCTCTGCAGAAAACCCAAGCTCTACTTCAATGTTAAGTTCATCAAACCGTTGTTTGAGTTCGACGTGACGCATCCGGCGGCGATTTGAAGGATCATAATCATTGCTGAAGCTCCATTCGTGGATACTCATCTTGGTGCTTATCAGGTTCATACCATGGGGCAAACGCTTATCCAGAGGTTCACCTGAGCAGTGCTTGTGAATGGAAATTGCTGCCTGGTGCCCGTGTTCAACAGCCCAGATGATGTTTTCCGGCCCAAAAGCTGAATCACCTCCAAAAAATATACCTTGGCGAGTTGATTCAAATGTCACTTTGTCGACTTTCGGCACATCCCACTCGTCAAATTCGATCCCGAGGTCACGTTCGACCCAGGGAAAAGCGTTTTCCTGACCAATCGCAAGAATTACATCGTCACAAGCAAGAAATACCTCATCTATGACGGTTGACTGAAGATTTCCGTCCGCATCGATCTGATACTCAAGATGGTCGAATGTCATGCCTTTCAACTGACCGTTTTCAACAATAAATGCCTTCGGTGAATGATTGACGATGATTTCGACTTTTTCCTCCTCGGCATCCTCCAGTTCCCACGGCGAAGCCTTGAAATAACCGCGTGGTTTGCGTGCCATCACCTTGACCGACTCGCCCCCCAGTCTTAGTGCAGTGCGACAACAGTCCATCGCAGTGTTTCCTACACCGATTATGAGCACACGTTCACCGATGTTTTCAGTGTGCTCAAAGGCGACCGACTCAAGCCAGTCAATACCGATGTGGATTCGTTCGGTTTCCTGCCGACCGGGCAGGTCGAGTTCTTTCCCACGCGGTGCACCGGTACCAACAAATACGGCGGCAAAGTCTTCTTCCAGAAGAGCAGCCATGCTGTCGATCCGGTGACCCAGCCGTAGATCCACACCCTGTTCAACAATCATGGAAATTTCATCGTCCAGCACTTGTGCTGGCAGCCGGAAAGCCGGGATATTAGTCCGCATCAGCCCGCCCGCTTGGTCGAACTGCTCAAACATCACGATCTCATAGCCCAGTGGCAATAAATCGTTAGCTACGGTTAACGACGCACATCCAGCACCTATACAGGCGATACGCTTTCCATTCTTCTTTGCGGGTATGGTGGGTAAGTGCGGTCTAATATCATCAGCCAGATCAGCGGCTACCCGTTTCAGCCGGCAGATCGCAACGGGCTCTTCTTCGACTCGGCCACGGCGGCACACGGGCTCACAGGGCCTGTCACAGACTCGGCCGAGTATCGCTGGAAAAACATTTGAACGGCGATTGAGCAGATAGGCATCCGTATAGCGCCCCTGCGCAATCATTCGGATGTATTCGGGAACATCTGTATGGGCAGGACAACCCCACTGGCAGTCCACCACTTTGTGGTAGTACCGAGGGTCAGATGTATCTGTCGGCTTCAAAGCGTTCCCTTGAAAGATAATCTATATCGGGTACTCAGCAAACCAGCCGACTACGCCCAACGGACAGCTCGTGATTCGCGTTCAGCGTATCGAGCACACCGCTACCGGTTGAGCAGAGAATTGTCGAACTAAGCGTGATTAACAGCTCAAGTCACCACTGGGGGTAGCGTTGCACATATAAGCAATGATTATACATACCAAAAGCATTACGTGATGTAAAAACTGCTCTTTCTGGTTAATATTTATTCGACCCAGATCACTGGCTTCAAACTTCCCCCGTAGTGTATTGTCTTTGCCATGAATACCGAGCCAATAGCAGTGCGTTGTTTCAGAGAAACAGACATAGCGCCGCTGGTCCGAATCTTGACCGCGAACGGCCAATATGACTTTCCAGAAGTTGAAGGACCCGAGGCGATGCGTCGCGTCGGGCTGTGCAGTGCGGCTGTTTTTCTATGTGCTGAGATCGATAACAAGGTCGCGGGATGCATACGCGCAACCTATGACGGAGCCCGTGCGATTATCCACCTACTCAGCGTTGATCCACAATTTCAAAAACAGAATATCGGCCGCACCCTGGTTCGTGCTGCTTGCACGGAACTCAAACACCGCGGTGCCCCCACGGTCGCCGTGACTGCTACACAAGACTCACAGTCTTACTGGGAAGGCCTCGACTTTGAGCTACTGCCTGTATTTCTGATGCTCAAAACTGGAGCCCCGTAACCCTGCTCGTGCCCCATCGCTCTAAATCGGAGTTTCAACCAAGCGTCGTCCTATGAACCCGGTACAGACCAGAATGGCAACCTGCTTCAAACTGAGCCACCATCCTCGAATTGCCTCTAGACCGATGAGTCTGCGAACGGCATAGCACACCTAACTGAATCGTTTGCCGGGCTGTTGACGAAAGTGCTGACTGGATGAACTGATAGGTCGGTGTCGCCCGACAACAGCAACTCCTGGGCCTGTTCGGTCTTGGAGACTGACGGATCCAACCATTGTGTCTGGACCGCGCGCGGAAGTATGACCGGCATCCGGTGATGAATGGTGGCTGCCTCACCACTGGCCGGCGTTGTGATTATGCAGAATGTCTCCACCCCCTCGGACGCCGTATGCGCATTGTGTGACCACAGCCCGGCCAGGACGAAAGGCGATTCGTCTGTCCTGCCCAGATGGTAAGGCTGCTTCCGCCCATTGGAGAGCTTCTTCCATTCGTAGTAACCATCACACAGAACCAGACATCGTTGGTATCTGAATGCCTCTCGAAACATCGGTTTCTGGTGGATGGTCTCAGCGCGCGCATTGATGGGACGTATTTTCCCGGGTTCCTTCATCCAGCTCGGCACCAACCCCCAGGTGAGTGAGTCAACTCTGTGCACACCAGTCTCATGTCGCACCACCAGTGCAGCCTGCGAGGGGGCAATGTTGTAGCTTGGTGGCAATGGGTCACTACCCTCAGCCATCAACCCCTCCACGACCTTTGAAAATTCTGACAGCGCACTATGGCGCTCGAACCGTCCACACATTTTCGCCTCACTCACCGCTGTTGACAGCTAAAGCACGATAAACTCACCGACTCTACCACGAGCATACCGTGACGCAGTCGGTACCTTCCAGACACCATGAGCAGTTACGAAAATTATACCCAGACCAGTGCCGTCTACGACCATACCCGGGTGCCGGTGGGTCTGGCGATAATCACAGCCGCTCTGTCTTCTGGCGCCACAAAACCGGATCGGCAGATACTACTGGATGCCGGGTGCGGCACCGGAATTTATACGCTTGCATTAGTCGACCAGGTTCACCGCGTAGAGGCTATCGACCTAAACCGCTCAATGCTGTCGGTGGCCCGGTCTAAAATACGTTCAGCCGCGAAACACGACCGTATCGGGTTCACGCAAGGGTCTATTAGCCAACTACCGTTTGAAACCCACAGCGTCGATGGTGTGATGATGAACCAGGTCCTTCACCATCTGCCTGATCAAGCAGAAGACGGTTGGCCGTTACATCATCAAGTACTCAAAGAATGTGCGCGCGTTCTACGACCCGGCGGCGTACTCATTATCAACAGCTGTACACATGAGCAGCTGGAAAAAGGTTTCTGGTTCTACGAGCTGATCCCCAACGCACGAACAGCTGTCATGCGAAAGATAATTCCTGAGAAAGAATTGGATACCCTGATTTGCGGTGTCGGATTGACTCTGAACGATCGCCTGGTCGATCTAAGCGGTGTACTGCAAGGCGAAAGTTACTTCGACGCTGAAGCGGTACTGGATTACACATGGCGCAAAGGCGATTCGATCTGGACCCTGGCCAGCGATCATGAACTGCAAACCGCCCTGACACAGGTCACCGAACTGGCCGCTAAGAATCAGCTGCAGTCCTTCATGCAGCGATACGATGCCGACCGGCCGGCGCTGGGTCAAACCAGTTTTTCAGTTGCAATCAAGAATTGATATCGGCTGGATAGCCCTGAGTAATCAGCTCGTAGCAGCGGTCGCTTTTGAGTCACCGCGCCCATACAATGGTGAATCGACAATGTTATGCCACAGTCATCAGTTGTCTTCTAGATGAAAACAGTCCTTAGAATTCTCCTGCCAGTTATTGTCGTGGCATTGGGTGTTGCGGGCTTTGCACTGCTGAAATCGAGCGCACCGGTTGATCGCCCGCTCGAACCCAGTGCGCGGGTTTGGTCAGTCGCTGGTGTCGCTGTCGAATACAAACACTTATCGCCTACGCTTCGTCTCTACGGTCGAGTCGAATCCCCCCGGGAAACTCGACTGCGCTCGGCGGTGCCCGCGGACGTTAAGGAACTGACTGCCCTGTCGGGAAGCGTGGTGACCAAAGGCGAGCTATTACTGCGGCTGGACGACCATGACCTTAAGCTAATGCTGCGCCAACGAAATGCCGAAGTTGCAGACATCGAGGCACAGATCGAAAGTGAAAAAAAGCGCCATGGATCAGACATCACAGCACTGAAACATGAGCGCGCGCTCTACGACCTGGCGGAGCGTGCCCTCAAAAGAGCCGAACGTCTTGCCCAGACCCAGGCTGGCACCCAAGCAAGAGTTGATGAGGCGCAACGCGCCTTACGCCTCCAGGCTCTCGCCCTGACCAATCGTCAGCGAGCCGTCAGCGACCATAGCCCCCGACTGGCCCAGCTTGATGCACGGCTGAACAGGAGCAAAGCTGTTCGCGACCAGGTTCGTAGAGACGTACAACGTTCCGAGCTGACAGCGCCGTTTGATGGACGCATTACTGCGGTACACGTTTCCCCAGGCGACCGCGTGCGTCCGGGTGATCGCCTGATCGATTTATTTGATACCAATTTCGTTGAACTGCGCACACAGGTTCCTAATCGGTACCTGCCTACCCTCCGACAGGCTCTGAACCACGGCAGTGCCGTCACTGCGACGATAGAACTTAACGGCAACGCGATCGCACTGGAACTTAACCGGTTGGCCGGCAAAATCGAAAGGGGTCAGGGAGGAGTAGACGCCTTTTTCAACATCATTGGCGAAAAACACCTGATTGAACTTGGTCGCACGGTATCGGTATTCGTCGACCTTCCGGAGGAAGCGAACGTCTTTGCCCTACCGGCGACAGCCGTCTACGGGGCCAATAACGTTTACCGCATTCAAAACAACCGGCTGTCGATGGTTCAAGTTGAGCGGGTCGGTGATTATCGTAATGGACAGTGGGGCAGCTGGATCCTTTTCCGCAGCGAAAACCTCACCGAGGGGGACATGGTATTGGCCAACCAGTTACCGAACGCTGTAGAGGGCCTGAAAGTAGACATCCTGACTCAGACTGACTGACATGTCGTTAAAACCGAGAAATGACCTGCTCGGTCTGCTGGCGCGTCATCCGGTTGCTGCCAACCTGATGATGGCGATGATGATCATCGCCGGTATTTGGGGTCTTTCAAAACTAAACGCCCAGTTCTTTCCTAATTTTGATATCGACTTTGTTTCAGTCAAGGTCGTCTGGGTCGGTGCAAGTGCTGAAGACATCGAGAAACTCATAACCGAACCGCTCGAACAGCAGTTGCGAGGGGTTGATCGCGCCAAGGAGCTGCGGTCTCGGTCTGTAGACGGACTGTCGCTGGTCACCCTTGAATTCAAAGAAGGCACCGACATGGGCCTTGCCGTCGACCAGGTCAAAGAACAGGTTGACCTGGTCCGCAATCTGCCGGCGACTGCTGAAACACCGGAGATTGGCCGCATTATCAATTACGAACCCATTGCGAGCGTGCTCATCGCAGGACCCGACGATCCCCGCGGTCTACGCAGCATCGTACGCCGTTTTGAACGTGAACTGCTTGAACGGGGCATCTCGAATATCCGAATTTTCGGCCTACCGGAAGAGGAAATCGCAATCCAGATCCCCTCAGAAACGCTGCGCGAGCTGGGTATATCGTTGGAGGAGATTGGCAGGCGGGTCGGTGCGGCGTCACGCGATTTGCCGGTGGGCGTAATCGGTCGGGGGGAGTCAGCCCGGCAGCTTCGCTTCAAGGATCAACGTCGGGGTGAGCTCGCCTTTGCAGACCTGCCCGTCATCGCAGCTGAGGACGGTCGTCTGCTGACACTGGGCGATATCGCCGATATCCAGCGGCGGCCGCAGAGCGCGCAGACAACGGTCACCTATCGTGGCCGGCCGGCCGTAGAAATGAGGCTGTCGCGTTCCAGGGATGCAGACAGTTTGAAATCAGCCCGAATCATGCGCGAGTGGGTCGAGCAAACCCGGCCCTTGCTGCCGACCGGGTTTGAACTCAATGTCTACGATGAGCGCTGGGGCTACATTAAGGACCGGATCAATTTGCTACTCAAAAACGGTGCCAGCGGTCTGGTCCTGGTCATACTGATACTTTACTTATTCCTGAACGTGCCAGCAGCCAGTTGGGTCACGGTCGGAATCCCAACCTCTTTCATGGCAGCACTGGGTGCACTTTATGTTTACGGTGGGTCAATCAACATGATCAGTCTGTTTGGCCTGATCATGACGCTCGGCATCATTGTCGATGATGCTATTGTTGTCGGGGAAGATGCTGTGACGCATTTTGAACGTGGCGACAGCCCGCTAACAGCGGTACAACAAGGCGCGCAAAGGATGCTGGCACCGGTACTCGCATCGTCACTGACAACGATTGCTGCATTTATGCCGCTACTGTTGGTAGGTGGCATTATCGGCATCATCCTGCGAACGCTGCCGATGGTAGTGATCTGCGTTATCTTGGCCTCCTTAGTTGAAGCGTTTCTTGTTTTACCCGGTCATCTTCGGGGCACTTTCACTCGCGTCGGGAGCTATTCTCCGCGGCGGCTGAGAAAAAAACTCGACGACGGATTTGTCCGGTTCAGAGAATCTCTTTTCCGCCCCGCGATCGTCGCGGGTGTTCGATATCGCTGGTTGACGGTAGCGCTGGCAACTGCGATTTTCATCGTCAGTATCGGCTGGATCGCCGGCGGCCGTATTGCGTTCAATTTTTTCCCAGTTGCCGAGGGGCCTATATTTTTTGCCAACGTTGATTTCGTCGCAGGGACACCGCAGAAACATGTCGCCGACCATCTTGCCAAGGTAGAACAGGCATTGTGGGACACGAATGATCATTTTGGAGGTGGCCTGGTGGTAACAGCGATTTCACGACTGGGCCTGGGAGAAAGCGGGGATTGGGAACGACGCAGAAGCGAAAATATCGGTTCTGTACTGGTTGAACTGGTTAAACCGGATGCGCGCACAGTCCGCAACAGAACCTTCATCGAAGAATGGCGGGCCCGGATCCCTGACGCTCCCGGACTTGAAAATCTGTCGATCAAGGAACCGACTGCCGGGCCACCGGGACAGGACATAGAGGTTCAGATCACGGGCTCGAGCCTGGTAGCAGTCAAATCAGCAGCGGTAACACTCAAAAATGTATTGATCGATATCCCGGGTGTGTCGGGTGTTGAAGACGATATGCCGTATGGCCGCGAACAACTGATACTTCGCCTGACGCCAACTGGTGAAGCGTTGGGCCTGTCCGTCGAAAATCTGGGCCGGCAACTTCGGGCGGGTTACGAAGGCTACCTGGTACAGGTCATGGCCGATAACAACGATGAAGTCGAGGTTCGTGTGGTCTTGCCTGACCATGAAAGAAATCGGCTGGACAGCCTCGACGAATTTGAAGTCATGCTGCCGGGTGGCGGAACAGTCCCATTTGCCAACGTTGTTACGCTTCAGACCAGACGTGGCTTTGATTCTATCCGGCATGTCGAAGGCAACCTGGCCATAACCGTGACCGGTGACGTCGATGAGGCAGTCAACAACGATAACCGGATCATCGCCAACCTAAAGCAAAACACTCTGTCCGAACTTGAACAACGCCACGGCGTCAGGTTTTCGTTTGAAGGTCGGCAAGCGGACCAGCGTGAAACGCTGAGCGACATGAAGCGCGGCGCAATTCTAGCGCTGGTGCTGATCTATCTCGTTCTGGCGTGGGTCTTCGGATCCTATGGCTGGCCATTGCTGGTCATGATGATTATTCCGTTCGGTCTGGTGGGTGCGATCTGGGGCCATATGCTGATGAATATCGACCTGACTATTCTCTCGATGTTCGGGTTTTTCGGCCTCGCCGGCATCGTGGTCAACAACTCAATCATCTTGGTGGTGTTTTACAAACAGATTCGAGCTGACGGTCTTGATCCCGAGCAGGCGGTGGTCGAAGCCGCCTGCCAACGCCTGCGGGCCGTGCTGTTAACTTCGCTGACGACCATCGCAGGGCTAACGCCCCTGTTGTTTGAGACCTCGCTTCAGGCGCAGTTCCTGATCCCAATGGCGACCTCGATTGCCTTTGGTCTCGCGTTTGCTACGCTGCTGGTTCTGTTCCTGGTCCCCGCTCTGCTTATGATCTACGAACACTCATTCTTTGCACGCCAGTCGGCCTCATTAGCAACTCATTCATCGCCTTAGTGTTAACAGCATCCGTTCTCAATTGATAAGTAGTTCTACTATTAAGAAGAACCGTAATGAGGAATATCGGGCTGATGAACTCAGGATAGGCCCTGTAAACAAGTACTTCGGGCACCACGGGCGAGCAGCATCAACAGGGGGCCGATAAAAACAAAATGGCGCGTAAAATTAATTCTTGATTGATAGGGTTTCTATCTCGGGCGGCTATATACTTCCCATCGCTACATAATTCAACTTAGGAGGATTGGATGAAAAAAACCACACTTATTGGCATAGGGGCGTCACTTATGCTTGCCGCGGCTAGCGCCGCCGCCGATATCAAAGTCGGCTTTATCGGTTCGCTCAGTTCCGATACTGGACTTAGTACCTTACGTGGCGCCGAAATTGCCGTCGAAGAACTCAATGCCGCGGGGGGTGTGCTCGGTGGACAGAAGATTGCTCTGGTTACTGCTGATACCGGAGAAGACGTCACTGAAGGTATAAAGGCTTACGAGTACCTGGCTGAGACCGAGGAAGTAGACTTTGTGATTTCCGGTTCCATCGACGATGTATCTTTGGGTTGGTTACCCCGTATGCAGGAGTATCGTATTCCCACCCTGGATACCTGGACGTCCTATATCGGCATCATCGACATGATTGTTGAGGATCGGGATGCCATGCGTCCTTATTTCATGAACATTGCGTCCGACGAAGCACTAGCTACTTTGTATATCAGCTTTGGCGCCGATGTGCTGAAGGCGAAGATGGGTTTTGAATCCGTAGTGGTGCTCGCAGAAGACACTGCATTCGGCCAGGCGATAACGGGCCTGGTAACCGAGGCGTTGGCACCGGTGGCGGGTATAGAGGTGACGGATGTTATCAGTTATGACATTAATACCGTGGATTTCGCGCCCGTTTTTGCGAAAGCACAGAACAGTGGAGCCGACTTTATCTACCAGATCAGTTCGGTAAACAGCCAGGTGATGTCTTCACAGTACGTAAAATTGCAGGTACCAATGGCGATGACCGGTGTTAACGTCTCTGCGCTGGGCCTGGAGTACTGGGATGACACCGGCGGCAACGGTGGCGGGATCTCTACCCTGTCTCCCCTCCCGTCCGTAGGTTTCGCCCTGGATCCAGTCAGTCAGGCTTTCGTAGATACCTATCAGGCCAAGTACACCAGCCGACCGAAGATTCCTCACTTCAATGGGTTCAATGCCTACCACGGACTGAAACAAGCCATGGCGGCAGCGGAGGAAGCCGGCGGTTTCAAGGATGTGGATGCCTGGGCTGCGGCGATGCTAAAGCAGGACCTGAAACTTGAGAAAGACGGCCAACTTTGGCTTCGTTATGGTTTCTGGGACTATGACACCGTCGAACCCGTAACCGGTCGTACTTATCCGCACAACGCCTACTTCGACCTGGCGGCACCCTATGACTTTGCCCAGCCTTCCATGGTAGTCGTGCAATGGAAGGAAGATGGCACCGTGGGTGTGGTGTACCCCTTCGAATATGCCAATACCGAATTCACGCTGCCAAGCTGGGTTCCGGAAAAATAAGAAACAATCTTCTCAATTGGCGGGCCTTTCGGCCCGCCTGCTCTTTTAGCTCATCGCAATGTTCCCGATAATCATTCAGGGATTACTTTTGAGTGGTCTGTATGCGCTCATCGCAATGGGCTTTATGCTGATCTTTTCGATTGGCCGGACTTTGAATCTGGCATACGGCGCCTACCTGATGATCGGTGGCTACGTTTATTTCTGGATCTCCCAGCAACTGGGATTCCCACAAATCATTGGCTTTTTCGGCGCTATAGCTGTCGGAATTCTTATGGGTCTGATGAAATATCAGTTTATCGTCAGACCGCTTAAAGGCCACCATGTGGCCGTGGAAATCTCCACCCTGATACTCGCGGTGGTGTTGCAGGCGGGTATCGTTCTGGTGTTCGGCGATAGTTCCAAGATCTTACTACCCATCGTGCCGGGTGTGGTTCGTGTTGCAGGTGCAACGGTCACCTACAGCATCCTTACTGCCACTGTCATCAGTTGGTTGATCATTACCATCTTGTACCTTTTTGTCCGCAGAACACATACCGGACGCGCCATGCAGGCCGTGTCCATGGATCAAAAAGGGGCGGCTATATCGGGTGTGGATGGCGATCGTATCAATCTGATCACGTGGGGATTGTCAGGAGCGCTAGGCGCGATTGGTGGCGTATTTTTTGCTAGCTATACCCAACTTTCACCGGCCATGTGGGTGGCGCCTTTAATCATTTCTGTGGCTATCGTGATCGTCGGTGGTATCGGCTCGATCGTCGGTACACTCATTGTTGCTCACGTTATCGGGTTCCTCGAAGTGATCGTGGTTTCCGTGTTGGCCCCCGAATTACGGGGTGTGTCCACTATGCTTTTGATCATTGGCGTGCTCATTGCCAGGCCCCAGGGGTTGTTTGGGCGCGCCGAGAACTGAGATGGAGCTAAGACAGCGTCATCTTGCATTCTGGGCGGTATTTATTGTCGGCTTGTATCTGATGCCGGAACTGGTATCCAAAGGCACTCTGCGCACCATGATTTTTGCCTGTTATCTGGCAATTTTTGCGGTGTCTTGGGATCTGTTGTCCGGTCGGACCGGTTATATCAGTTTCGGCCATCCGTTCTTGATCGGTATCGGAGCCTATACAACTGCGATCCTGACCAAGCGCTTTGATGTTGCAGTCGAGATTTCAATCCCCATTGCTGTTCTAGTCACCATGATTGGCGGGCTGGTAGTCTTGTTGCCGGCGTTACGTATCAAGGGCTCCTATTTTGCCCTGGTGACCTTGGCATTCATGGAACTGATGTATCAATTGGTACAGGTGATCCGCCCAGACCTCACCGGTGGTACCCGGGGTATGTCTGGCATCGAAACCTTGACCCGGGGGGCGGTAAATGGCTACTACCTTGCAGTTACCCTGATGGTCGTTTTGACATTCGCCGCCTGGTTGTTGATGCGAACCCGATTGGGAACCGCCCTATGGGCGGTGGGTATGAACGAAGAGAGTGTGCGTGGCTCCGGATTATCGAGTACAAAACTTAAGATGTTTGCCTTTCTCGCGTCGGCCTTTACGGCGGGAATTGGCGGCGCTTTTTACGTACATTATCTTGGGTCGATCGCGCCTCGTGTGGTGGCCGCTCTGATTGGAGGCGCTGGATCCATTATCGGCCCGGTGTTCGGTGCATTCTTTCTGGTCTTCCTCTTGGAATGGTTGCGGCCCTGGCTGCCTGGCGCGGAGCGATATTTCATATACGGGGGTATTGCCCTGGTGGTCTACATGTACCAGCCAAAAGGGATGGTGGCAATTTTGGAATCCCTCTACAGCCGTTTCTGGCGCGCCAGGTCATGACCGCCGCCATTGAAGTACGCAACCTGGTGAAGAGGTTTGGTGGGTTGGTTGCAACCAACAATCTGAGTTTTGACCTTGATGAGGGAGAGAGCCTGGGTTTGATTGGCCCCAACGGGGCGGGGAAAACTACTGTGTTTGCTCAGATCATGGGGGAACTTGCTCAAACCAGCGGCACCATCCGGTTCAAGGGGCAGGAGATCAGCGGATTATCGACATCTGAACGTATCTCCAGGGGTATCAGCCGTACTTATCAGGTACCACGGCCATTCACAGAGTTGACGGTGCGCGAGAACATCCGGGTCGGGTTGATGCCAAACAATATCCGTCAGTTGGTATTCGGTGCCACCGATAGGGCCCAGGAAGAACAGTTTGCCGAGTCGGTGGGGTTTAACCCTAGACATCTGGACAGATCTGCAGCAGAGCTTTCCATGGGCGATCTGCGAAAACTGGAGTTTGCCCGTACCCTCGCAACGGGGGCAAAAACACTACTGCTGGATGAGATTTTCGCCGGGCTTACCACCGGTGAAATTGCGATGATTGCAGACCTGATTAAACATCTGCGCCGGCAGGGTTTTACTTTTTTGATTGTCAGCCACGACCTGCCAGCTATAACGCCACTGGTTGACCGCGTAATTGCCATAGAACTCGGTGCTTTGCTTGCCGAAGGGACGATGTCTGAGGTGTTGGCCAACGAGGCTGTGCGTGCTTCTTATCTTGGGGAAAGTTGATGGCGCTGATCGAGATCAACAAGCTTTCTGCATGGTATGGCAAGGCCCAGGCCCTCAGTGAAATCAGCCTTGAAGTAAACAGGGCCGAGACGATTGCCATTGTCGGTGCCAATGGAGCCGGCAAATCCACTCTGCTGGACAGCATCATGGGTTTGGTTCACAACACGGGTTCCATCTGCCTGGAGGATGAAGATATTTCGGCCAGTAAAACCCGTTACCGGGTAGAGCAGGGTATTGGTTATGCACCGGAACGTTTCAACCTCTTTCCCTATATGACCGTGAGGGATAACCTGTTGGTCGGAGCCTATACTGCGAGGGATAAAATCGATAAGAACCTCAGCGCGGTTTACAAGTTATTTCCACAACTCGCCGAGCGAGAAAATCAGGAGACGGCCACCCAGTCTGGCGGTGAGCGGCAGATGGTAAGCTTGGGCAGAGCCATGATGTCGTCACCCCGTATTCTGTTGGTGGATGAGCCTACAATCGGTTTGGCGCCAAAGGTCTGTGGTGAAATTGCAGAAGTGTTAAGGCGCCTTAGGGAAGAGATGGGGCTCACAGTAATTGTTACGGAGCAGAATGCTAACTTCGCGTTGTCTCTGGCGGAACGGTTGTACGTACTGGAAAGTGGGCATATTACCGCTAGTGGATCCGCTGACGAACTCGCAAGGGACGATACCCTAGCCAAGAGTTATTTTGGTGCTGGGTAGCGATCTGCATCCGAAAAAACCATTTATCCCAAATTAGCACCATGGCGGTGATCGAAATAACCCCAACCGGGAATATCATTGGGGCGACTGTTCGGGGCATATCCCTGGATTTCCTGCGTTTCTGCTGGATTTGACGAAACTCAAGGAAACAGTGAAGATCGCATCTGGAGGAAGAAGAAGTAGTTTAAGTCACTATTGAACACACTCTAACGGTATGCTCGCAGAGTTTTATTCTTAGAGAAGGAAGGAAATTTATGAAAGAGATTAACCATCTTAAGGAAAGACTATCGCAAGGCCGGATTACACGACGGGATTTCATTCGCAGCGCTATCGCACTGGGCGTTGCTCTGCCAACCGCCACGTCGCTGTCGAGCGCCGTATTGGCGGCAACGCCCAATAAAGGCGGAATGCTTCGACAGGCACTGACCGGCGCAGCATCCAGCGACAGCCTGGACCCGGCAACCTATTTGGACTCCTACATGATCAATGTCGGCATGGGGCAGCTGCGTAACAACCTCACTGAGATCGATGAGAACAACCAGCTTGTTCCAGAGCTCGCGGAGTCGTGGGACTCATCAGACGGTCAAACCTGGATGTTCAACATTCGCAAAGGCGTAGAGTTTCATAATGGCAGATCACTCAAAGCCAACGATGTGGTTGCATCGATACAGCATCATTTAGGAGAAGACACCAAATCCGCAGCCAAAGGCATTGTCGCGCAGATCACCGACATCATGGCACACGGAGATCACCAGGTAATGATGACGCTGGAGGGCCCCAATGCGGACTTTCCGTATCTGATGTCGGACTATCACCTCGGAATCTGTCCTGCCAACGACGACGGAACCATAGACACGCAGTCCGGGCTTGGAACCGGCGGCTACAAACTGGAGTCATTCGATCCCGGCGTCCGTACGCTGACTGTTCGCAATCCTAACTATTGGAAGGCCGGTCGGGCTCATTTTGATTCGATTGAGACGCTGTTCATCTCTGATACGGGCGCCCGAGAAAATGGACTCATGTCTAATGAACTCGATGTGATCACGTCCCCCGCCGCAGCGACTGCAGGTCGCCTAGCGAAAAGACCAGGGATCGAGGTGTTCTACACCAACGGTAATCAACACTGCACGCTGCCGATGCTCAACAATGTATCGCCATTTAACGACAACAACGTGGTGATGGCGCTCAAACACGCGATCAATAGACAGGAATGGCTGGAAAAAATCTGGTTTGGCTATGCGTCTCTGGGTAACGACATTCCCATCGGGCCGGCTAACCGTTACCGGGCGACCAACGAAGAGATCCCGCAGCGGGACTATGATCTTGACAAGGCCAAGTACTACATGAAACAGGCCGGGCGATCCTCGGTTGATCTGCAAATCTCGGTAGCAGACACGGCCTTTCAGAACTCAGATGACGCCTGTGTTTTGTTCCAGGAAACCGCCCGTCCAGCAGGTATCAATATCGAGGTGGTACGCAAACCCGATGATGGCTACTGGTCTAATGTCTGGCTAGTCGACCCCTGGTGTGCATCTTACTGGGGCGGCCGCCCGACAGAAGACTGGATGTTCAGCCAGGTGTACTCCAAAAATGCGATCGATACTGGCTGGTCTGAAACCTTCTTCAATAACCCGCGCTTTGAGGAGTTACTGCCCCAGGCAAGAGCAGAGCTCGATGATGCAAAACGGCGCGAGATGTATATTGAAATGCAGCGCATTGTGCACGACAACTGCAGCGTGATTATTCCGATATTCTCCGCCTATGGCCATGCCAGTTCCGACAAGGTCAAGCGTCCTGAAAATGTCGCGTCAAACTGGGAATTCGACGGAAATAAGAATGCCGAGCGCTGGTGGTTCGGTTGATCAGTTAATAACCCAAAATTCGTGGCGGCTGCTTCGGCAGCCGCTTTTTTTGGTGCCGGTCAGAGCCCGTGACCTGACATTCCTAGCCAGTGCAATCAAAGCGCCAAATATATTAGGTACCGTCGATTGCTATCTGGCCATCTACATCATGAATGATGGCATCTACTTCAATTTCCACCATCATGCCTGGAGTCGTCAATCCGGCCTCAACCGCAGTACTAACGGGCTCGATGCCTGCGAAAATCTCCCCATGTGCTCGAACAAAGCCGCCGGCCTCTTTCATATCCGCAAGATAGGCCCGGGTTCTCACCACATGCTTAACCTCAGCACCCACGCGAGTCAGTGCATCGGTGATCCGGTCGAACGCGTAAATCGTCTGGGCATAGGTATCGCCTGGAGCATGCAGCTTGCCGCTGGGCTCAATGGCTGTTGTGCCGGCTACATAGACGAATGGACCGATACGTTTAGCCCGGACGTAGGACCCGATCTTCTCAAACCGGCCTCCGCCTGAGGTTGACATGATCACCATAGTCTCGTCAGTCTACCGTAATCCAAAATACTGAGACACACTAGCGAGAATTGGCCCGATGTTTACGCGACTCGACCGAAAACGAACCCGGCTGGCCGATGACGTCTATGAACAGATTCTCTCAGCGATCCTGTCGGGCGAGATCGTGCCCGGTGAGCGTCTGATTCAGGAAACCATCGCCAGTCAGATCGATGTCAGCCGTACCCCGGTTCGAGAGGCATTTTTGCGACTTGAGCGCGAAGGCGTGCTGGAAGCCGCGGGGCGCGGTGGTTTCCAGATCCGCGAGATTACCGAAAAGGAAATACAGGATCTGTACCTCGCCCGAGAGGCCGTCGAAGGTTTCGCAGCCAAACTCTTAGCCGGAGCGCTTTCTCAGGAGCAAGCCCAGACCATTGAAACACCGGTTAGATCGGAGATGGGCTTGAAATCCCTCCACAAGGAAGAACACTTTCACGCCAATCGAAACATCCATCGAACCATCGTCGCCCAAACCAGTAATGGGATCCTGCTCGACATGTTTGACAGCATTTGGAACAGGGGTATTTCTATCCGCAGCTTTGCGGCTTATCCGATACCAGACAGTCAAGACAACAGAGAACAGCACCTGTTATTGCTTGACCAAATTAAGACGGGGAACCCAGACGAGGCAGAAACTGCGATGGTGGCACACATACGCGAGGGCCTGGACAACCATGTCCGTTGGCTTCATGAGGAGCGACACTGAGTACCAGACGGACTGGCAGCATTCAGGCGGTATTTGCTTGTTTGACAGTGCCGCTATGATCCACATTTGCCAGGATCTATAATCAGTGTATTCAGTATACAAAACAGGAAGGGCAGCATTATGTGTGGTATCGCAGGCAGAATTCTGACGGAACCCGGTCAAGTTGGTGCCGACCTGGTCAAGCTGATGCACGCCCAGCGCCACCGCGGCGCGGATTCAACCGGCTTTGCGCTCTACGGCGAGCCTCTTGAGAACGGTTATATCGTGCGGGCAATGACTGCCCAACGACAGAATCTGTCGGCAGATCTTGAATTTTTTCTCGACCTTCTGCGTGAGCACGGCAGCGACTTTCTGAGCGACCCAACCCATGACGAGTCTGATTCGGATCATGTGTCTGTGCGCATGGAGATTCGTGAGCCCACGTCTCTTGGCGACTGGGTGCGTCAGATCGACGACTATTCCGATCGAATTGAAGTGCAATCTGTCGGACGGGCCCTGGAAATTGTTAAGGACCTCGGCGGTGCCGCAGAGGTCGCGGAAAAACACAACATCCGTGATTTCATTGGCACACACGGGCTGGGGCATGCTCGGATGGCGACCGAATCAGATGTCTCGCCAACTGCCAGCCATCCATTCTGGGCCCGCCCTTTTCCCGATGTCGCCATTGTTCACAACGGCCAGATTACCGATTACTACACCTGGCGGGCACGGCTGGAACGAAAAGGCTACCGCTTCATGACTGAAAACGACAGCGAGCTGCTGGCAGTATGGATCTCCGACCGTATGAGTCAAGGTGAAACACAAGACGATGCCCTAAAACGCTCATTAACACAGATCGACGGCGTATTTACCTACCTATACAGCAACCAAGACCGGCTAGGCTTTGCTAAAGACAAGTGGGCCATCAAGCCGCTGGTGGCGGTAGACGACAACGGTACTCTCGCGATCGCAACCGAAGAGCAAGCTGTACGAACAATTCATCTCGACGAGGTCGAGGTGATCAACTTTGATGGTCCTAGCCTGACACAAACTTGGCAAACCAACTCATTATTGGACCGTGCGGCATGAGCACACACGACGTTCAAATTGCTGATCGCCCGTTACGCGAGTGCAACCAAGACATTCAGGCCGGAATTCAACGGGGACTACCCGTCATCGTGACCGATCCCCGTTCTCGCCATAATCTCGGGATTGGCTTACCCGCTGGCGCACAGGTTCATTTCGAAGGCAGTGTTGGCTATTACTGTGGCGGTCTCAACAACGGCGCCAACATCACGGTATCGCGTAACGCCGGCTGGGCTGCCGGAGAGGCAATGGCCAGTGGTGACATAACGATAAACGGCTATGCCGGTGTCAGCCTCGGAGCCTCGATGCTCGGCGGACTGATTCACGTCAAAGGAGACGCCGGCCCTCGCTGTGGTGTCGCAATGAAAGGCGGCGACATCATTGTCGAAGGCAAGATCGGTTATCTGTCGGGTTTTATGGCACACGCCGGCCGCATCATCGCCCTGGGCGGTGCCGATGAGGCGTGTGCTGATTCCCTCTGGGGCGGTGAAGTCTGGGTCGCAGGCCCTATTGCGTCTTTGGGCGTGGATTCAAAAATTGCGCAACCATCCGATGCTGAAATTGAACAAGTCGAGGATCTGCTTGCCAGCAGAGGCCTTGGTAATGGCGGTCGCTCTTGGCAAAAAATAGTATCCGCGCAGCGGCTATGGCACTTTGAAAGTCGGGATGCAAGCGCATGGCTGATGATCTGAAAACTCCTTACAGTTACCCGTTTGCGGCGCCAGCAGAGGACGCCGTGGCAATGACAGACGGCGCCAATACTGGCCGGCCAGCCGGTGTCCCTTCGTCTTATGAAAAAGGTGATTCTGTCCGTTGGACTCCCCAATCT